>TARA_B100001057_G_scaffold253111_1_pt1 | contig 14097 bp, 13 predicted proteins | sample TARA_B100001057 | Tara Oceans TARA_B100001057 (sample SAMEA2621839) | marine metagenome | biome: marine biome (ENVO:00000447); feature: surface water layer (ENVO:00002042); material: "saline water (ENVO:00002010), including plankton (ENVO:xxxxxxxx)" | depth 5 m
CGGGTTACGAGACGATGTTCAATATTATCGTTCCCTCTATAATGTTGAGCAGGTTGAAATACTAAGAGGTCCAAATGCTTTATTGTTTGGTAGAGGAGGAACTGGCGGAATAATTAATAGAGTTTCTAAGAAAGCAATGATTGGAGAAGACTTTAGATCTATAGATTTAGGAACAGATACATTTGGTTCATTTGATTTGGCAGCAGATGTTAATATTGCTGCTGGCTCAAACTCAGCTTTGAGGTTAAATATCCATACAGATTCTTTGGCTAATCACAGAGACTTTTATGACGGTGAGAGATTTGGAATAAATCCAACGTTAAGAGTAAAGCTCGATGATAAAACAACTATTGATCTATCCTACGAGTATGCTGACCATGAAAGGTTTATAGATAGAGGTATACCTACATTAAATGGCGTACCGGATGAATCGCTTAAAGATATTGTTTTTGGTGAAGAAGGAGTCAATATACAAACTCTTGAAGCATCAATCTTCAGAGCTAACTTAGATCATAGAATGAATGAAAACCAAAAAGTGGTTCTTTCAATGCAATCAAGTAGTTTTGAAAAATTCTATCAAAATTATTATGCATCTGGCTACGATGGAACTCTTGTAACCATGGATGGTTACAGTGATCCTACTGAGAGAGATAACTTTATGCTCTCAGCTAACTTTATTAGTGAGTTTGATTCAGCATTTTTAAATGGTTTTGCAAAACACACACTTATGATTGGTGCAGAAGTAATTGACACCGATAACAAAAACTTTAGATACAACACATTTTGGTCTACAACAGAAGATGATAACGAGGTATTTAATGTTACAAACCCAATGAATTTTTCAATAAATTCAGCTGGCCTAGCAACTTCGAATGATTTTACTGCTGACTTAAATAATTCTACAACTTCAGAAATTAGTGTTACATCACTTTTTGTACAGGATCAAATTGACCTTACAGAGAACTTTAAAGTTATGCTTGGAGCTAGATTTGATAATTTTGATATTTCTGTAAATGATGTTCTTTCAAGCAATGTTACTTCTAAGGTAGATGAGAATGTATCGCCTAGAATGGGTTTAGTGTATAAACCAAATGAGAATATGTCTGTCTATTACAGTTATAGTGAAAGCTTTCTGCCTAGATCTGGTGAGCAATTTAAGAGATTAAGAGAAAGTGATTCAAGATTGGATGCCGATGTTTTTGAAAATACCGAATTTGGCCTTAAATGGGCTCTGAATGATAACCTAAGTCTAACTGCCAGCATGTTTGATAGTGAGCAAGTTAGAGCAACTAGAGATAGTGATACAGGCGAAACATCTGAAGTTATTGGTTTAACAGTTGAAGGGTTTGAAATTGAACTCAAAGGTCAATTATCTGAAAGACTCAGTGTTTTAGCTGGATACAGTGCATTAGATGGCGAAACAAGTTCTGGTGGTGAGCCTAGAGAAATTCCAGATCATACCTTGAATGTATTCGCACAGTATGTTGTTAACGATAAGTTTGGATGGGGTATAGGTTTCACTCAACAGGGTGAATCAAATATCGGTAACAATAACCCAGACCGTGTTCTTCCAGAATATACAAGAATTGATTTTTCTGCTTATTACGATATGTCAGATGACATAAGCATTAGAATGAATTTAGAGAATCTTAGTGATGAGGTTTATTTCCCACATTCACATAGTTCACATCAAGTTACTGTTGGTGAATCTATGAATGCAAGATTTTCTATTTCAAGACGATTTTAGTCGTGTGTAGTTGATGGCAAGTTATTTATAGGGGAGTTAATGTCTTTTCACCCTTGCAAGTACTAGATTCTCCCAGAATTATCTAACTTGCTAAAACTACTAATGTGATCTTTCTAATAATTGCCCTTTTTCAATTAGAAGGATTTGAAACCCCTTAATTGGGGTTTCCTTATTTTAAAAAAAACTTAAACTATTCTGATGAAACCAAATTTTCCACCTGTTATTACATTAGCATGCTTAATAGTTCAATTCGTTTTAATATTTACAGTACCGATCCCTATAGGCATAAATCTCCTGTTAGGCTTAGTTTTGCTAGCTTCCTGTATTGGCCTGATTGTTTTTTCATTCTTAGAGTTAAATAAATTTGAAACCACCTATGTTCCAGATGGCGAGCCCGAAAAACTAGTTACGACTGGACCATTTAGTTACTCTAGAAATCCAATTTATCTTGGTATGTTTGGCATCTTATTATCAGTTTGTTTTTTTTCACAATCACTTTCTACGTTTATCGTACCAGTCATATTTTTCTTCATAATAGAATCTACATGGATAAAGCATGAAGAAGATAAATTGACTGAAAAATTTCAAAAGGACTGGGAAAAATATAAGCTAACTACTCGGAGATGGATTTAATTTTTTTAACAAGTTATTGCGCCATTTTTTATTATCTTCATCTACGTAACCTTTTAAATCAGCATCTGGCTCGACCTTATCAAATGATATACCATTAAATATATCTACATCACTTAATTCAGCATTCATTAATGACATTATCGTTACTCCTAGAGCTGTTGATTCTGTATTAGATGGAATTAATACATTTTTATTAATAGTGGTTGCAAGATGTTTTTGGAACCACTTATTTACTGACATCCCTCCATCAATTTTCAGTTCATTAATTTCTATTCCAATATTTAATAAACAATCTACTATTTCTTTTGTTTGATAGCTGATTGATGCTAAAGAAGCTGTAACAAGGTCTTCTTTTGATGTATCTCTGGTGATGCCATCAAACGATGCCCTTATTCTAGAATTCCAAAACGGAGCCCCAAGACCGTTAAATGCTGGTGTAAATATGACATTATTGGTTTGAAAATTTGGATCTAGGTATTTTTCACAATCTCTTGATTCATTTATTAGTTTCAGCCCATCTCTAAGCCATTGGACAATTGTTCCAGCAGAATAGATGCTTCCTTCAATTGCATAGTGGCAATCTCCATTCCAATGAAAAGCAAGAGTTGTAAGTAATCCATCTGTTGAATAGATTGGCTTATCTCCAGTATTCAACATTAAAAAACATCCAGTTCCATAGGTACTTTTCATTTGCCCAGCTTTAAGACAATTTTGTCCAAATAGAGCAGCATGTTGATCTCCCATTACTGCATTAATAGATGGGTTATTTGAAAAGTTAATGTCTCCAAAATTATCATCTGATGGAACAGCTTCAGGCATCATTGAGATAGGTATGTCGAAAAGATCTAATAATTCCTGATCCCACCTCAATGTCTTTATGTTAAATAACATTGTTCTAGATGCATTGGTATAATCAGTTTTAAATATTTTTCCATTTGATAACTTAAACATTAAATATGTATCAACAGTTCCAAAACAAAGCTCACCATTTTTAGCTTTTTGTAAAGCTCCATCAACATTATCTAAAATCCACCTAATTTTTGTTGCTGAAAAGTATGGATCCAATAGTAGGCCTGTTTTAGAGGTAATCAATTGTTCGACTTCATTTGACTTAATAGAATCGCAATAAGCGCTGGTCCTTCTATCTTGCCACACTATAGCATTGTAAATAGGTTGCTCGGTTTTCCTGTCCCAAACGATAGTTGTTTCTCGTTGATTTGTAATTGCTACTTTTGACAATGGAATATCTTTAAATTTAGATGTTGTTTTATTTACAGATGACAAAAGAACACCAGGATTAATTTCAACCCAACCATCTTTTGGATAAATGAGAGGGTATTCGCATTGATATTGTTCCAAAATATCCAATTTTTCATTAAATAAAATTGATCTGGTGCTTGTAGTCCCTTGATCAATTGTTAAAATCTTATTACTCATATATGAACCTAATCAAAATTTTATCTTATTCCATATTATCACTCTTACTTTCAACTTGTGCATCAACAGATGCATCAAAATTCGAAGAAGAAAGGAAAGCAAAATTAACTGAATTAAAATCTGAATGCGATTTTGTTACCACTGAATTTGTACAAGGCCAAGAAATATTCATTTGCCATAAGAGCAATGCTACTCGTATTAAGAAAAAGGACATTTTAATCGAAGAAGAAATTCAAGAAAAAGAGATTCCTGAAAATCCTGAAAATGTCTAAATATATTATTTATTCAAAACAGAGATGTTCCTATTGTGTTGCAGCAAAATCATTACTAAGAGGCAAAAACTTAGACTTTGAAGAAAAGATGGTAGATGAATCAGTAAATAACTTAAATGAAATGAGATTGAAAGCTCCAGATATGAGAACATTGCCGGTAATCTTTTTTAATGACCATTTAGTTGGCGGCTATCATGAATTATTAACGTACTTAAATGAGTAATTTTATTGTTTATGATTTAGAAACTACAGGAAAAGATGAAAGAAACTTTATTCAAGCTATACAAATTGGTTCTATCTATTTAGATAGAAATCTTAATGAAATAAGCCGTTATGATATATCGTGCCGTCCACTACCTTGGACGCTGGTTACACCTGATTCATTATTAGTAAACAATAAATTTAATGTATTTGAAGAACCCTTAAATCACTATGAGTTTACCAAAAGCATCTTTGAAAAATGGACTGAATGGACTTCATCTTCAAGTTCTATTTTTGTTACCTATAATGGTATGTTTTTTGACGAAGAGATCTTAAGAAGACAATTTTATTGGAATCTATTTAACCCTTATATTACAAATACCAATGGTAATTCAAGATTAGATTTGCTTCCTAAAATGTATGTAATAGCAAAATTTTATGATGAATTAATACATACTCCAATTAATAACGGTAAACCAAGCTTTAAACTTGAATATTTTGCTAAATCGCTGAATTTAGATACTTCAAATGCACATGATGCATTGGGTGATTGTTTATTTTTGGAAGCATTATTAAAAGAAATAAAATTAAAGATACCGAATTTTTATCAAGAAATCATTTCAACAACTAAGAAACAAGACCTTATAGAATCATTATCAAACGGTAAAATGCATTTCCATGTATCTAGGTACGGTAATTCGTTTCCATTTGTATGTCTTAGTCCAGAAGGTAACGGTTCCAAATTACCAATCTTTAACTTAAATCATGATCCAGAAATGATTAATCAGTTATCATACGAAGACCTACAAAAGCATTTGCTATCATCTAGCACTGCAATTAAATGGATTAATACAGCGAAAACACTACCAATAATATCAATAGATACTTTAAAAAGTGACAATGTTTTTATTGATGACCTTCAAATATATTTCGACAGAGCTAAACAATTAAAATCAATGGATAATTTATTTGAAAAGATTTGTGATATTGAGTTATCAAAAGATCCTATTGTTTACCCATGTGAATACCCAGAAGAAAGAATTTATTCTGATGGGTTTCCTGATAAATTATTAAATAATAAATTTGAAAACTTTCATTCATCTAAATCCGTTGATGAAATGACTGATTTAGTTAATAAAATTGATGATGATAAGTATAAATCTTTTGCGAAAAGAATATGTGCACTTCAATTTCCTAATGATGTACCAGAATCTTATTTACATGAATGTAAAAAATTAATTAACCAAAGATTCCAAAAAAAAGGACCCTGGCCTGATGCCTCAGAAAATATTAAAAGGGCGCAAGAGTTACTAAAAAATGAACTTAATGCTGAAAAACAAGAAATTTTACATAAATTAATTAAAAATATTTCCGAAAACATGTAATTTTTCTTAATAATTAGGCATTTTTCAACGCATTACAATATAATCTGAAAAACCATTAAATCATGAAGTTTTTACCTATAGCGTTCCTGTATCCGTTCTTATTACTAGCTGATATTATTTTTGATGGAAGTGTTGACCTAGTTGAATGGGAAAATGCCGAAAAATTTGAAATTCCGGTCGAAACAAGACCAAGCTATAACACAAATGCTGAACATAAAACGGATGTTTATATGTTGAATGATACTTTTTATCTTTATATAGGGTTTAAGGTCTATGGTAATAAAGATTTTATCCGCGCACAGATAAGATCAAGAGATGGCATATTCTACACAAATGATGCAGTGATATTTGGTATAGATGCTTATGGTGATGGTCGATACTACATTGGTTTTGGTGCAAACCCACTTGGTAGTATTTTAGATTACAAAGAAGGGTCTAGAGGTGAACCAGAAAGATCATATAATATTGAATTTGAAGCAAACTCTACATTAACCGATTATGGTTATGATGTTGAATTAAAAATACCGTTCTCTTCAATAAATTATCCAGAAGATAAAAATCATAAATGGAAAATTCTATTTATGAGGAAGCTTTACAATAAAGGTGTTGAATCACGATACCTCAGTCATAAGGTAATAGCAGGTGCTGGTTGCGTAGTGTGCCAATCAAATTTGTATTATCAGCCTGGCAATATTAGTCAAAAATCAAAAAAACGTTTAATCCCAACAATCACTGCTAATACTAGTACTTTCAGAGATGATAATAATTCTCTGCAATCAAATGCTGCAGATTATGAATTGTCATTAAATGGACTTTACGAAATATCAAATAATAATTTCGAATTTACTATTAATCCTGATTTTTCTCAAGTTGAGGCTGATGAAACACAAATAGATATTAATTCAACAACTGCATTACGTTACCCTGAGAGAAGGATCTTTTTTAATGAGGGTGCAGATTTTTTAAATACTGATTCGTCTGCTGTTTATACAAGGGCAATTAACTCTCCAAGTTATGCACTTAAGATTTACAACAGAGGCGATAAACATAGTTACTATCTTCTTGATGCTGAGGATGAACAAACGCAGCTAATAATCCCTGGCGTTCAAAAAAGTTACTCAGCTATGCTGGGTAAAAGTCATGCCAATATTTTTTCGTATCAATATAATATAGATAATGGTCAATATATTTCTTTTCTATCAACTAATCGCTCTTATGACGATGGTGGAAACGGTTTTCTTTATTTAACAAGAGGCCTTTTTTTACTAGACGAAAAATATGCGTTACGTTTTGAGTTAGCTGAAAGTCATACTGATGAACCTACAAATGATTTAATCAGCACTGATGATTTTAGCGATGACTATACTTATCAGTTAGATGGAGAAAGTTTTAATGGATACAGCGCAATGCTTGCAATGTCACGTAGTACTGAAAACTGGTTTACAAATCTCTGGATGGGAACAAAATCTCCTAATTTCAGAACTGATTTAGGTTTCACTACAGAAAATAATTGGATAGCAAATAATTTACGTCACGAATATAGATTTAGATCAAGTGGTTTAATTCGTTCAGGTGAGGTTGGAATATCAACAAAATTTATACATGATTACGATGACATTTTATTACAACAAGAATTCGAGATTAATGGTGAAGTTAATTTATCAAATCAATTTGAATTTCGTAGCGGATACAAGGTTAATAAAAAAATAAGTTTTGAGGGCAACTCCTTTTCGGATTTATCAAATACAAATTTATCCACAACTTTCTCGCCATCAGGAAAATTTTATATAAGAGCTGGATTAAATTTTGGGGAGAGTATTGCTAGAAGGTTAAGCAAACCAGTTATTGGTGATGCACTAAATTATAATATTTCGTCAAGGTATCAATTTACTGATGAATTTAATGTAAGAATCCAATATCGTTTCCAAGAATTAATGGATCAATATTCAAATGAAGATTTCTTTAGTGGCTACATAACTTCTATTAGAGGTACTTATCAATTTGACAGAAGTTCACGATTGAGAGTTGTTCATGAATATAATGATTTTAATAACGATTCTTATACTCAAGCTCTGTTCCAATGGCAACCCGATTCAGCCACTATTTTTTATATAGGAGGAACTATTAATCAAGAGGATATAGAGGGTACATGGGAACAAGAGGGATCACAAATCTACATGAAATTTCAGTATCTATTTAACTTTGATTAATTAAAAGTGACATTTGTGTAACTTTTACAGATTTTAAATAAACATATTCTTTAAATATATATTATTTACCATATCTAGTCTGGTATGTCTAAAGTAACAAACAAAATAATTAAACTAAGAAAAAATCTTGTGGATCTTATGCAAGAATTATCTATCAATGATTTAAATGAAACAGAGATATCAATCTTTTTCAATATAGTTAACCGAATCGAAAAATCTGGATATTGTTCAATGTTGCAAGCTGTGGAGGTTAGCAAAAAATCTCGTTCAACTGTTTATAAAACAATAAGAAAACTAGTTCAAAAAAATATATTTTCTATTTCAACGTCAAAATCTGATAGAAGATCATTTCTAGTAAATATCAAAATTTAACTAATATCTGTTAAGATTAGAGTGCATAAAGCATCTTAAATTAATCAACAATAAAAATGATAAAAGTAGAAAATCTGTATAAAACTTTTAAAACTAATTCAGAAGAAAAAGGTTTTTTTGGCAAAAAGAAAATAAATTTTCAAGCAGTTAAAAACTTAAATTTTAATGTTAAAGAGGGACAAGTTTTAAGTTTGCTTGGTCCCAACGGCTGTGGAAAAACCACCACCTTAAGAATGATAGCAGGAATGTTAGAACCAGCTCAAGGAACGGCATTTATAGATGGTAAGGACGTAAGGACTCATAAACAAGAGATTAAATCTTTAATTGGTTATATGACAAATAATACTTCGCTATATGATCGTTTAACAGTAATAGAAACAGTAAAATTCTTTGCTGAACTCAATCAAATTGACCAAGATACCTACATGAGCAGAGCTAATGACCTATTTGCTCAGCTTGATATGAATAATTATTTAAATAAAAAAATTTCTGATTTGAGTACTGGTATGAAACAAAAGACGTCAATTGTAAGAACCTTAATACACGATCCTAAAATTGTAATTCTTGATGAGCCTACAACTGGTGTTGACGTCACTGGTCAATCGATAATTATGGACTTAATTAGAAGCATTAAAGACCAAAACAAGACAATAATATTTTCTACTCATCAGTTAGGAGAGGTAAAGGATATAGCAGACAAAATAATTGTTATGGATTCTGGCGAGAAGGTATTTGATGGTAATAATTCAGATTTTCAAGCAATCAATCCAAAACAAACCTTTAATGAAATATTTATGGATATGGTAAATGAGTAAGTGGCACGTTTTAATTAATAAAGAATTGAAACATTTGTTTCGTGATACAAAAACAATTGTTCAAACAGTTGTGGTTCCTACATTTATTACACCAGTGCTCATAGGAGCAATATTTTGGTACATTTCATCAATAGCTCAGGAAGAAACCGTTAAAACCTATGATATTGCTTATAGCGGTGACATAAGTAATCAGATTTATGATGAAATTGAAGAAACAGATAGATTTACTATCGTACCAATTGATAGCTTAGAAAATTTAAAAATATCCGTTCAAGATGATTCTTCTGATATAGGTATTTATATAGATGATGAATTTAATCTTGAACAGTCAATTAATTCAACAGTGAAAGTTATGGTTTTCTATAAAGACCTTGATACATTTTCTCAGGCTAAAGACATCTTAATGAATATTATCAACGATTATGAGAAAGATATCATTTCTACAAGGTTGAATGATCTAAATATTGACGAAAATATATTGGATCCAATTGATCTAGAGGAAGAGGACCTTACTACTGATAAGGAGTTTGCAGGGACTTTTATTGGTGCTTTAATCGCTTTTCTCTTTATTGCATATATCCTTCAAGGTTCAATGTATCCTGCGATTGAAATGGGAGCTGGAGAAAAAGAAAGAGGAACAATGGAGACACTTATCTCGACAAACATTTCTTCTGTTGAAATTATCATTGGCAAAATGTTTTCTATAACGTTGTCAGCTGTTATAACAGCAATATTTTCTACGCTAGGGTTTATACTGCCTCTTATCATTGTTTTTTTATATTTTGGAGATTCAATACCTGATACATTTTTTAATATCGTATCTGCAATAGTGAACCCCCTTGCGATATTAGGAATATTCTCAATGTTAGTTCCTCTCAGCATATTCATGGGGGCTTTAATGTTAGCAGTTTCTGTTTACTCAAAAAATCCAAAAGAAGCAGGACTTTTATTAGGAAATCTAATGATTTTCTTTTTTGCACCTGCATATCTTCCATTAATTAATCCTGGATTAGAAATAGACCTTGTAGGTTCATTAATCCCATGTTTTAGCTTGGCATTGCACACAAACGCCTTGATATCAGATAATCTTGATCCATTCTTGTTCAGTGTGACAATATTTTCAACCATTGTTTATTCGCTAATCTCGATATACGTAACTTATATAATGTTTGACGATGAGAAAGTTATATTTAGAACATGATGAAGGTAATTGAGACTCCTATTTCACCTTTTTTACAAAATGCACCAATAGCATTTTGCGAAAAATCAATGGAATCAATATTTTTTGATCCAGGTGATGAGATTGAGAAGTTATTAAATACATCTCTTCAACACAAGTTAAAACCAAAATATATTTGTTTAACACATGGACATATAGATCATGCAGGGTCAGCTCTTGAACTATCACGAGAACTTAAATTGCCTATTATTGGACCTCATATAAATGACAAATTTTTATTAGATTCCCTTGAGATCCAAGGAAATATGTACGGTATAAAAGGCACGCCATTAATTCCCGATAAGTGGTTAAATGACAATGAAGTAGTACAAATCGGAGATGAATTATTACGTGTTTCGCACTGTCCTGGACATACACCTGGACACGTTATTTTCATTAATGATAAATCTAAAAAGATTATTGCTGGGGATGTAATATTTCAGGGTTCTATTGGTAGAACTGACTTACCATTAGGCAATCATACAGATTTAATAAATTCGATTATTAATAATGTTTTAACCTTAGATGATGATTTTCAAATATACAGTGGTCACGGGAATGTTACGAATATAGGGCATGAAAGAGCTACTAATCCATTCTTGGTTAATGCTCAATAGTAATTCAAAACTTATCATGGAAAGAGTGATTGAGCTTTCTGAAATAAATTTAAAAAATGGAAAAATACCGATTGCTGCAGTGATAGTTGATAAGAAAAATTATGAAATTATTTCTGAAAGTCAAAATGAGGATTCTCCCATAGGTCACGCTGAATTATTAGCAATAACTAAAGCACTAAAAAAACTTAATACAAATAGACTTGATTCTACCCATCTATTTGTAACCATAGAACCTTGTCCGATGTGTGCATATGCTATATCGAAATGTCATATAAATCGATTATATTTTGGCTCTGAAGATGAAAAAGGTGGAGGGGTAATTAATGGACCAAGAATATTTGAAAGCCATAATTTAAAAAAAATTGATTATGTATCCCATTGTTATCATGAAAAAACCACCCAATTAATGCAAAGCTTTTTCCAACTTAAAAGAAATCAACAGCTATAATAATTGCATGTCAAATTTTGATTTAATTCTTAAAAATGGAACTGTTTTTTTTAAATCTAAAAGAGAAATAACTGATGTGGGTGTTAAAGATGGCAAAATTGTTGAGTTTGGAGATTTAACAAAAGCAAATGAAACAATCGACTGTTCAAATTTGTTTATATTCCCTGGTCTTATTGATACTCAATGTCATTTCAGAGAGCCTGGTGGTGAACACAAAGAAACATTAGAGACTGGAACAAAATCAGCTGCTTTAGGTGGAATAGTAGGTATCTTTGAAATGCCCAATACTAATCCACTCACCGTGACACCTGAGGCAATGAAATTTAAATTACAGAGGGCAAGTTCAACCTCTTATGTTGACTATGCTTTTTATTTTGGCGGTACAGCAGAGAATTCAGAGAACCTTAATGAGTGGGAAAATCTAGCTGGTGTCTGTGGCATAAAAATTTTTATGGGCTCTAGTAATGGCAATCTTTTATCATCAACCGATGAAGAGATCGATAAAATCTTGGCAAATGGAAAAAGAGTTGTAGCAGTACATGCAGAAGACGAGGAGATGATGAACGCAAACAAGATCTCTATTCTTGGTGATAGTCATGATGTTGCAATGCACCATGTGTGGAGAAGCGAGGAAAGTTGTTTTAATGCATCCAAAAGAGTTGTTTCGATAGCTAAAAAATATAATAGAAGAATTCATATTCTTCACTTAACAACATCACAAGAAATGGACTTTCTAAAACAACACAAAGATATTGTGAGTTTGGAGGTATTGCCTAATCATTTAACATTGAGTGCTCCAGAATGTTATGAAAGACTAGGTACACTTGCACAGCAAAATCCTCCCATCAGACAAAAACATCATCAAGATGCTCTTTGGAAAGCTGTTATTGATGGAACAATTGATATCTTAGGATCAGATCATGCTCCTCATACTCTTGAAGAAAAGGGTGGCATTTATCCAGATACACCTAGTGGTACCCCTGGTGTTCAAACAATGTTACCAATAATGTTAAATCATGTTGCCGAAGGAAAGCTTTCATATGAAAAAGTAATTGATCTGTTAGCTTATGGTCCACTGAGAATCCATAAAATTAAAAATAAATGTGAAATAAAAATTGGAAATGACGCAGATTTTACAATTGTAGATCCTAACAAAACACATACTATTACTAATAACGAACAAGCTTCAAAATCAGGATGGACCCCATACGATAATAAAAAAGTAAAAGGTTTTCCCGTAATGACAATTATTAGAGCTAATAAAGTAATGCAAGATGGTGAGCTTTTATCTCATCATTCTGGTGAAGAAATTGAATTTGATATAAGTTAAACTCACGGCACTGGATCATGTCCTGAATCACCCCAAGGATGACATTTAGAAATTCTTTTAATGCTTAACCAAAAGCCTTTTATGGGTCCATATTTATTGATTGCTTCGATGGCATAATTAGAACATGTTGGTGTGAATCTACAGCTAGGTCCTATTAGGGGCGATAACAGTATTTGGTAAAGCTTAATAGGTAAAATTAATAAATAATTAAGAATTTTTAGCATTCGAACTATGGTATTTGAATTTCTTCTACTAAAGATTTAACAAAAGTATCTAAATTTTTAACTTCTGTTTTTTCACTGCCTAATCTACGGACAGAAACAGTTTTGTCATTAACCTCTTTTTTACCAAGAGCAAGAATTATTGAACATTTAGATTTGCTATGTTCACGTACTTTATAACTTATTTGCTCATTACGTTTGTCAACTTCTGATCTTATATTTAGGGATCTTAATTGTGCATGAATCTCATCAGCATAATCATTAGCATCATCTGTAATTGTAGCGAGAATGACCTGAGTCGGTGCTAACCAAATTGGAAGATTACCACCATAACTTTCTACCAAAATACCAATAAAACGTTCAAATGAGCCTAAAACAGCTCTGTGCAATAATACTGGATTATATTTATTACCATCCTCACCAACATACGTAGAATCTAGACGACCTGGTAAATTAAAATCAGCTTGCAAAGTTCCACATTGCCAATTTCTTCCAATTGCATCTGTGAGTACAAAATCCAGTTTAGGTCCGTAAAATGCTCCATCTCCTTCATCAATCTCATAATCTAGACCAAGCTTGTCTATAGCATTTTTTAATGCTGATTCAGATTGATCCCAAATTTCATCAGATCCAACTCTTTTGACAGGTCTAGTTGAAAGTTTAATTTTAAATTTATCAAAGCCAAGATCTTTATATACATCAGAGAGTAATTCAATAAATAGTTTTGTTTCATTTTCAATCTGATCCTCTGTACAAAATATATGTGCATCATCTTGAACGAATCCCCTTACTCTCATAAGCCCATGAAGAGTGCCAGATGGTTCATATCTATGGCAAGAGCCAAATTCAGAGATTCTATAGGGTAAATCACGATAGGATTTGATATTTTTATTGAAGATTTGAACATGACATGGACAATTCATAGGTTTAAGAGCATTCACTCTTTTTTCATTTGCATGTTCCTCATCAATTTCAGTAATAAACATATTTTCTCTATACTTGTCCCAATGTCCTGATTTTTCCCATAAAGTTCTATCAACTACTAAAGGAGTGCTTACTTCTTTATAGCCTGCCTTAGAAAGTTTTTTTCTCATGAAAGCCTTTAATTGTGTGTATATAGTCCAACCAGCTGGATGCCAGAATACCATTCCAGGAGCATCATCTTGAAAATGGAATAAGTTCATTTCTTT
>TARA_B100001057_G_scaffold68861_2_pt1 | contig 14096 bp, 9 predicted proteins | sample TARA_B100001057 | Tara Oceans TARA_B100001057 (sample SAMEA2621839) | marine metagenome | biome: marine biome (ENVO:00000447); feature: surface water layer (ENVO:00002042); material: "saline water (ENVO:00002010), including plankton (ENVO:xxxxxxxx)" | depth 5 m
AACTTATAATCTTTCTCTATTTCTAAATCTTTTTTTTCCCATTTTTTTTTTCCTCTACCCATTGACTGGAATTTCACAAGATCAAGGATCGCCCTCTTTTACGCTTAAGGGTAAAAATATCATATATGTCTATGGAGGCTGGGAAGGACATAAGCCCACTGAAAGCGTTAATTTGATGGTACCCAAACTAAGAGCTGAAGGCGCCAACGTTAAGGTTTTTGATAAACTTTCGGTCTATAAAGATGAAAAGCTAATGGCAGAGACCGATTTGATCATTCAGATTTGGACCATGGGAAAAATAACTAAAAAACAATTTGAAGGTCTGGAAAAAGCTATTATGAATGGAACAGGGTTTGCAGGTTGGCATGGTGGTTTGGGTGATGCTTTTAGGGATAACCTAAGGTATCAGTTTATAGTAGGTGGACAATTTTTGTTTCACCCTGGGGGTCAGATCGATCATTCCATTAAAATTATTGATAAAAGCGACCCTATCACAAAGGGGTTAAACGATTTTGATTTAAAGGAAACAGAACAATATTACATGCTCATTGACCCAAATATTAAGGTTTTGGCTATTTCAGAATTTGTAAGGGAAAAATATGAAAAACCAGGGATAGAGGAAAACAAAATAACGAGAAGTACCATGCCGGTAGTGTGGAAAAAACACTACGGCAAAGGCAGAATATTTTATTCCTCCATAGGCCACCATCTAACCGAGTTTAAAGTACACGAAGTAATGACCATGCAAATGAGAGGATTTCGCTGGGCCTCAGAGGGTAAATACGCTAAAAAGGAACACACAATAACACCTGTTTATAACCAATGATAGGTTTAGGATATGATATAGGCAGTTCATTTATAAAGGCTGCTTTGGTGGATGTTAAAACGGGAAATCCTATTGAACGAGCCAGGGTTCCGGAGGTGGAAATCCCTATTGAAGCCCAACAGCCAGGCTGGGCTGAACAAGACCCCAATCAGTGGTGGCAATATCTTTGCCAAGTCACCCAAAAAATTTTAACCAAAGCCCAGATCAAATCAGATCAAATCTCGAGTATCGGGATTTCCTATCAGATGCATGGATTGGTCTTGGTCGATCAAGACCTTAACCCCTTGCGAAAATCTATTATTTGGTGCGACAGCAGAGCCACCTCCTACGGGGAAAAAGCATTTGAGGCATTGGGAAAAATCTACTGTAAAGACCACTTGCTCAATTCACCCGGAAATTTTACCGCCTCCAAACTCGCTTGGGTGATCGAAAATGAACCGGAATTATTCCGTAAAGTTTATAAGTTTATGCTGCCGGGAGACTTCCTCGCAGCAAAATTATCTGGAGTGCCACAAACTACGATTACAGGACTTTCCGAAGGAATTTTTTGGGATTTCAAAAACGACAAACCCTCACAAGCTCTTTTTGACCATTTTAAAATGGATCAAAGTTTAGTTCCCGACATCATTGATAATTTTGCGGTTCAAGCTACTGTTTCGGATGCCGGAGCAATAGCCACAGGACTAAAGGTAGGCACCCCCATCACCTACAGGGCCGGAGATCAACCCAACAACGCCTATACCCTGGGTGCCAGAAATGCTGGAGATGTAGTGGCAACCGGAGGAACATCTGGGGTGGTCTATGCCCTTACCGATCAACTTTCCGGTAAGGAATTGATCAAGGTCAATACTTTTGCTCATGTAGATTACCAACCCAAACAAAAAATGTTTGGCAAACTACTCAACCTCAATGGTGCCGGAATACAATACCGCTGGTTAAACCAATTGATGGGTGAAGTGGGCTATGATCAACTCAATCAAATGGCCCAACAAGCTCCCATCGGAAGTCATGGATTACAGGTTTTCCCATTTGGAAATGGAGCCGAGCGAATGCTCGACAACAAGATTGTCAATGGTCACATCAGCAACATCAATTTTAATATTCACGACAACAATCATATGGTGAGAGGCACCCTGGAGGGCATTGCCTTTGCTTTGATATACGGGATTGAGACTTTAAAGAATGACGGGGTGTTCATCGAAAATCTCAAAGTCGGAAATGACAATCTGTTTTTATCCGACGTATTTTCAAAAACCATAGCCGATATCTTGGGCATCACCATTCAAATGCACCAAGCCACGGGCGCAGAAGGTGCAGCCAAAGCCAGTATTGTCGGAGAGAGGGGAGGACAAAAAAATGATATAATTCAGATCACCAAGACAATAGAACCTGACCTTAAGTCTCAAAACGAAAGCATTGCCTCCTTTAAAAAATGGAAAAAACAACTATTAAATAACATCCTTTAAAAATGGAAACAGATTACTTTAAAAACATTGGACAGATAAAATTTGAAGGAAAGGGATCCGACAATCCTTTGGCCTACAAATACTACAATCCGGATCAACAAGTGATGGGAAAATCCATGCGTGAACATTTTAAATTTGCCATGGCCTATTGGCATAGTATGAATGACAATGGGGCCGATCCCTTTGGGAGAATCACCAATTGCTATCCGTGGAATCAAGAAACAGACGTATTGCAGCAGGCTAAAAACCGTGCCGATGCGGCTTTTGAATTCCTTCAAAAAATGGGCTTTGACTATTTTTGCTTTCACGACATTGACCTGATCGCCGAGGGAGTTTCCCTGGCCGAAACAGAAAAAAGAGTGGCTCAAATCGTAGACTATATAAAAGAAAAACAGAAGCAAACCGGCATAAAAGTTCTTTGGGGAACAGCGAACTGTTTTTCCAACCCAGTCTACATGAATGGTGCCATTTCCAATCCCGATTTCAGGGTGGCCTCAAGAGCTGCAGCACAGATCAAAATTGCTTTTGATGCTTCTATGGAACTCTGTGCAGAAAATTACGTTTTCTGGGGAGGGAGAGAAGGTTATTTGTCCCTTTTGAATACCGATATGAAACGGGAGTTGGAACATCTGGGCGTATTTTTTAATAAGATGGTGGACTATGCCAAAGATCAGGGATTTAAAGGCAATTTCTTTATCGAGCCCAAACCCGCTGAACCCACCAAACATCAATATGATTTTGATGGTGCCACGGTCATCGGCTTTTTGAATCAGTATGGATTGCAAGACCATTTCAAGTTGAACATAGAGGTTAACCATGCCACCTTAGCCCAGCACACTTTTGAACATGAACTGCAAGTAGCGGCCAATGCCGGAATGTTGGGAAGTATCGATGCCAATCGCGGAGACAACCAAAACGGCTGGGACACCGATCAGTTTTCCATCAATCTTTACGAAACTATTGAGGCCATGATGGTTTTCCTAAAATCCGGTGGACTTAAGGGAGGTGGAATTAATTTTGACGCAAAAGTGAGGAGAAACTCCACCGATTTGGAAGATCTTTTTATCGCACACATTCAAGGTGCGGATACTTTTGCTAGGGCACTCATCGCTGCTGAGCACATTTTGACACAGACGGCCTATGCTCAGATGCTCAAACAACGCTACCAATCATATGACAGTGGAAACGGGAAGGCTTTTGAAAAAGGAGAGTTGTCTATTGCAGATCTCTATAAGATTGGAGTGAACCAAGTGAATATTGCCCATAGCAGTGGTAAGCAAGAACTGTACGAAAGCATCTTAGCCAATAGTTTTTAGAGCTCATTTAAAGAATATTTATAAATTGTAACTCAAATGATAAACCAAATAATATGAATAACGACAAAAGACTTTTTTACGGCAGTTGCTTTGCGTTGATTACTACTGCATTTTCATTTAGTATTAGGGCTGGAATTTTACCGCAATTGGGAGATGCATTTCAGCTTTCAGGTCAGCAATTGGGATTCATCAATTCCATGTGGTTTTTAGGATTTCCTATCTCTATGGTTTTGGGGGGACTCTTTTATCACCAATTGGGTCCAAAAAGAATCATGCAGTTTGCTTTTTTGACCCATACACTGGGTATCATTTTAACCATTTACTCAGGAGGATATGCGGGATTGTTGATTTCTACTCTTTTGATAGGAATTGGAAATGGATGCACCGAAGCTGCATGTAATCCTATGATTGCCGATGCCTATGAGGGTAAAACAATGAACACCCTGTTGAATCGATTTCATATGTGGTTTCCCGGAGGAATTGTATTGGGAAGTTTGATTTCTAAATTTATGACAGATTTTGATATGGGTTGGCAAGCCCAAATTTGGATTATCATGATTCCCACTCTGATTTATGTTTATCTTTTTTATGGGCAATCCTTCCCTAAACCCAAACTGGAGGCGACTATCTCAGTAGGAGAAAACCTTAAAGCCATGGCTACTCCCCTGTATCTTTTTATGTTAGTTTGTATGGCATTTACTGCTATTTCAGAGTTTGGGCCACAACAATGGACTTCCTTAATACTCAGCAGTAGTGGTGCCCAACCCATGGTCATTTTGGCCTTGATCACGGGATTGATGGCAGTTGGAAGATACTTTGGAGGGGAAATAGTTCATAAATACGACCAAACAGGAGTACTGTTGGGATCTGCCGTATTGACCGCCATTGGAATATTTTTGTTTAGTACTCAAACAGGCGCAATGACCTATATAGCAGCTGTATTTTTCGCATTAGGGGTTTGTTATTTTTGGCCCAATATGATTGGCTTTATTGCTGAAAAAATTCCCTTAAGCGGAGCCTTGGGGATGTCGATTATAGGAGCTATGGGGATGTTTTCTACATCAATTTTCCAACCCGTTATTGGAGGATGGATCGACTTATCAACTGTCCAAATGGAAGCTCAAGGACTCAGTGGTACTGCATTGGATTTGGCAGCAGGACAAGCAACCCTAACCACCATGATCAGCTTTCCAGCCATACTGATTGTCTTATTTACTATCCTTTTATTTTGGCAAAAAAAAGCGAAAATCGCTTAGGTACATCAATTTAAATAAATGGGAAAGCTCATAACTTTCCCATTTTTATATTTTACTCAACAATATCGTGATCATGAAACATCTTTTTTTATTTTTAGCCACTTTACCATTAGTGGCCCAAAAAAAAATGAAACCCGAAATGACAGAGCTTTGGGAACCTGTTCCTGAGGTTGTAATTCCCGGGAATTTATCTGCTCCTCCCAGCGATGCCATTGTACTTTTTGACGGTACTGACCTTTCTCAGTGGATCAATGCCGATAGTGGCCAAGCGGCCAACTGGATCATCAATTCTGATGGGTCTGTGACCGTTCAGAAAGTTGGAGGAATTGAAACCAAAGAAGAATTTGGATCCATTCAACTTCATATCGAGTGGCGAACGCCCAAAGAAATAAAAGGCAGAGGACAAGACAGGGGTAACAGTGGGGTTTACTTTCAAAAGACCTATGAAGTTCAGGTTTTGGACAGTTACAACAACATCACTTACTCCAATGGCCAGGCAGCCTCCATTTACAAACAATCCATTCCTCTGGTTAATGCTTCCAGACCCCCAGGGGTTTGGCAAAGTTATGACATCATATTCAACGAACCAATTTACGATCAACAAGGCAATCGCCTCAAAAAAGGTTCCCTAACGGTTTTTCACAATGGTGTTTTGGTACAAAATAATGTTGAAATTAAGGGAACAAGTGAAAACATAGGCCTCCCTCAGCTCAGGAATACCGTAACCCCCAAAAGACTTTATTTACAGGATCATGGCAATCCCGTTTCCTACAGGAATATTTGGTTGAGAAAACTTTAATTTTTTATGTCTTTGGAAGGCTTGAAAAACAATTGGTATTTGTTGGCTTTTGGTCTTATTTTGTTGTTTGCCAATTCCCATGCTCAAGACCTTGGAAATAAACTTCACAAGCAAGATAAAGTATTGGACGAAAAAATGGAACTTCAACACAATTTTTTTGATGCCAAGAGGTTTAGAACGGATCTAAAATTAAACTCCAACAAAAGGATTTTGTTCACTACCTTAGAAAACATCCTAGCCTTTGACCAAAAGTACAAAGGGACAGAGATGTCACTGGAATATGTTATCAGAGACCGTTTGCATACGGCTATTTTTCTCAATCAAAAAAAGAATTATCTCAAATCCATGGACGGGTCTGAGTTTCGTTTATCTCAGAACCTTTCGGCTGTTGAGCTGACCCAAGAAGTAGTGTCGTTAATTGGAGCGATGTATTACGGAGCCGGTGAAGTAAAGGCTTTAGTCCAATAATCCACCAAAAATATATTTCATTTCCGTTGCAATTTGAATTGACAGTTCATCATACATTTTGGCTTCATCAGCAGTGTTGTCATAAGTCTTTGGATCCTCATAAGGCAATGAAATTCGTTTTTCTGCACCGGGAATAAAGGGACATTTTTCGTCTGCATGGGTACAGGTCATTACTGCCGCAAAGTGAGTTTTCGGATTGGGCAGATCGTCATAAATTTTTGAAAATAAAGTAATGGGAGGTTTATTTGGATGGTATTTTAATTCATAGTGAGGGTTTTCCCCACCCGGATTTGTTACCTCAAAACCCATGCGGACCAATGAGTCAATTGTTCTCTCATTACAATACGTAACTTCAATCCCCCCCGAAAAAGTGTTGATGGTGTGGCCATAAAAATCCCCTATCACTTTAGCCCAAACCTGGGAAAGTTGACTTCTGCGTGAATTGTGGGTACAGATAAAATTGATATTTACCGCTGTTTTTTGTTTGACCTTAAGTGACAAATAATCTTGTAATGTATTTAGTAAATCTTTGCGTTTATCACTGATGGTGGTGTTATCAATTCGGTTTATTAAATCAATGATTGTAATGTCCATGGGGGTTGATTTTAAATGTTAAATATAAATTATCAATGAAAATTGATACGATTGCAAATTGAAATAACTTCTGATTAAAAATTGTGTTATTAAATTTTATTTTAAAAATGAAATTAATTAATTTGAATGCCTAAAAAACAATTATGAAACAATTAAAAACTAAATTTTTCCTATTCACTGCATTTTTGATGTTTGCAAGTTCATTGTTGGCTCAGATCAGTGTTTCAGGAACTGTTGTTGATCAAGATGGTCAACCCATACCTGGGGTTACCATTTTGGATGACAACGATAGTACCAAAGGAACTGTCACCGATTTTGATGGTAATTTTACGATCAGTGTCCCCTCTGACGGTAGTCTCAATGTAAGCTTTATTGGTTACGAAACCCAAACTATTTCCGTTTCTGGGCAGACCAATCTCAGCATAATCCTGGAGGAAGGGGTTTCTGCCCTGGATGAGGTAATTATTACTGGATACGGTTCACAAGTCAAAAAAAGTGACTTGACAGGGTCAATTGCCTCTGTAAGTTCTGAAGATTTTGAAAATCAACCACTCATTAGGGTTGACCAAGCCCTACAGGCAAGAGCAGCCGGGGTTGCGGTTACGCAAACCAGTGGTGCCCCCGGAGCAGGATATAAAATCAGAATCCGTGGTGCAAACTCCATCACCGGAAACAACAATCCCCTTTATGTTGTAGATGGTCTTGTAGTAGGGAACATCAATAACATTAACGCAAGCGATATCAGTTCGATGGAAGTGTTAAAAGATGCATCGGCTACTGCTATTTATGGAAACAGGGGTGCCAATGGGGTTGTTTTAATTACGACTAGATCAGGCTCGAAAGGAAAAGCCAAAATTCAAGTGGATTCATTTTTTGGATCCTCTCAAGTTGTTCAGCATATTCCTGTTATGACTCCCGTTCAATTTGCTGAAGGGGTAAATTTAAGAGACGCTACCCCGGGAAAACCTCCTACTATTGATGCAGCCAGAATTGCTGAATTAAGAGCTGGAGCAGGAGTAAATTGGCAAGACTATTTCTTCAGAACTGCTCCTTTTTCAAACATAGTTGTCTCTGCCAGTGGGGGGTCCGATGATGTAGATTATTATATCTCAGCAAACACCTATAAAGCACAGGCCACAGTTATCAATCAAGATTTTAACCGTTTGAATTTAAGAGCCAATATCAATGCCCAATTAAATGATAAACTTAAAGTAGGTATTAACAATTTTATAAGTCGCTCTGAGAATACTGGTGCGAGAGTTAATTTAGCCAATGGAATTGCTTGGGACATGAACACCCCACCTCGTGATTCAAATGGTGAATACAACTCTATCCCATTAGTTCCAGGTGTTGGTAATGGTTCAAATATGCCCCTTTTAGTTCCAGAAAATAATTCAGTAGAAAATATTTCAGACCAATTGATTTCAAGTATTTATGCAAATTATGATATAACTGATAACATTACATTAAATATTTCTGCAGGTGTAGAAAAAATTGATTACACCAACAGTAGATATGATCATGGTCTTACAGGTCCTACTAAAGCAGTTGTGAGAGATCAACAAGGACTTCGTCTGCAGAATACCAATAGACTAACATATAATAATGACAATCCTGATCATGCTTTCCAAGCTGATTTAGTGCATGAGCAGCAGTCTTTCGAAATGAACTTCAGAGAGGCAACAGCAAATTCCTTCTTCTCTAACTCTACTAATTTTAAAGAGTTATCATTGGCTGGAATTCAAAATACGGATAGTGGAATTTCTAACGAAAAGTTGGAATCGTTCTTGGCAAGAATTAACTATACTATATATGACAAATATTTGTTTACGGCCTCTGTAAGAGCAGACGGTTCTAGTAAATTTAATGAGGACAATAGATGGGGGACTTTCCCATCCGGTTCGATTGCTTGGAGAATCTCGCAAGAAGATTTTCTTAAGGATCACCCTTCAATAAATTCTTTAAAAGCCAGAGCGAGTTTTGGGGTAACCGGTAGTCAGGCAGTGAGTCCATTTTCTACCATTTCAATTCCAGGTATTTCTGCCGCTAATAATTATCCTTTCACAGCGGGTGTGCCAACCATTGGAGTTGCACCTTCAACAAGGATGGCTAATCCAGACCTTACATGGGAAACTACTACTCAATTTAATTTTGGATTTGATATTGGTCTTTGGAGTTCTAAATTGCTACTATCTGTAGATTATTACTCCAAAAAAACAGAGGATATTCTTTTAAGCAGAGTTTTACCTGAGTTTGTTGGCCCTACTTCCATCACACAAAATGCTGGAGAAGTTGAAAACAAAGGATTTGATATTTCACTCAGTACCGTGCTTTATGAGAAAGACGACTTTTCAATTAATTCCGATTTCAACCTTTCAGCTAACAAAAATAAAGTAGTTAAGTTGGTTGATGGAGTAGATAGTATGGTCTTGGGGAATGTATATTATGGCTCTACCTTCCCTGTAAATCCAACCAGAGTTGAGGTGGGTCAACCCATCAGTACTTTTAGGGGTTATCATTTTGAAGGAGTATATCAAACCGGAGCTACTGACGGAACACCGGGCCATGCAAAATACCGTGATCTTAATGGTGATAAAAAAATTACCTCTGAGGACATTGGTAACATTGGAGATGGTAATCCTGACTTTACATGGGGTTGGAATTTAAACTTTGATTATAAGGATTTTAACTTAAATATGGTATTTGAGGGAGCGCAAGGAAATGAAATCTATAATTTTCAAAGAATGAAAATGATGGGACTTGGGTCAGCTCAGTTTCATGCTGTTCACGCAGATTTTCTCGACAGCTGGACACCTGACAATCCAAGCAATACCATACACGCTGGAACCCAAGCTGCGCGTGATGCCAACCAATGGTTGTCTTCTCAGTTCTTAGAAGATGGATCTTATACCTCTCTTAGAAGTGCTTCTTTAACCTATAATTTAAAAGATGCGTTAAGCATGTTAGGAGTAGACCAGCTAAAAGTTTTTGTCAACGCTGAAAATTTATTCATCATCACTGATTATTCTGGTTTTGATCCAGTGTCCACGGCCTCAGGAAATTCCGATGTTGACCTTGGGATTGATTTTAATGCTTTCCCAATATCAAGATCATTTTCGGTTGGATTTAATCTTACATTTTAAAAATATTTAGACATGAAAAACACATATAAAATATTTACACTTATCGCTTCGGTTTTATTTGTTTTCTCTTGTAGTGATCTAGAGGAAGACAGAAGTGGAATCTTATCGTTGGATAACCTTAAATCGGATGGTGACCTTGTTGCTGCATTAACCCCGGTTTACAAGCAACTTCAAGTTACTTACCAAGGTTTTCGAATCCGGACCAATACTTTTGGATCCGATGACCTCACCACATGGTGGGGGGGAAATAAAGCACCTTTAAGGGTTTTTGACGGATTCAATTATGGAAACGGAGAAAACGCTGATATCAATTGGCTGGATTATGATTGGAAAGGTTTTTGGAAGCTGATTTACCATGCAAATTCTTTAGTAAACGGACTTCAGACCTCCACAGCTCCTGACGCTTCAAAAGCCATTATTGAGGCTGAGGCAAGGTGCTTGAGAGCAATTGCTTATCTTAGTTTAGTTAAGGTCTATGGAAATTTACCCATTATTTTGGATGGAATGACACCCACTGGAGATGAGCAACGTGCAACTGTATTAGAAAACTACAAGCACATTGAAGAAGATTTGTTGTTTGCGGAGTCTAATTTGCCAGCTCCCGGTGCTACTGCCAATGTCGGCAGAGCATCGTCCTCTGTTGCCAAAACCGCTCTTGCAGATTTATATCTTACGTGGGCTGGATGGCCAGTAAAAGACACCTCTAAAAATGCATTGGCAGCAACTAAGGCTAAAGAAGTTATTGACATGGGCTATCACACATTATTACCTATTGACAAACTTTGGTTGATGGGAAATGCAAACAGTAAAGAAAGTATTTTATCTGCCCAATACTCAAAAGATGAAGGCCCAACTGGAAATCAAATGCCCGCAGCCACAAGCTTTCACATGGCCAGAGGGTGGTCGGATATGTATCCCGAATTACAATTCTTTAAAGATTTTCCCGAGGGGCCCAGAAAAGATGCAACTTTTGTAACTGAAATTCCTAATCGTGGATTTTCAGGGGGAAAGATTATCACCAAGAATCCACCAACAATAAAGTGGGACGTTTCACAAAGATTCCACCCCATGTATGGAAAGTGGACTGCATCAGAAGACATAACAGTAGCTGCAAGAACCATGGGGTACAGGCCCATTGAGGTTTATCGTTATTCAGAAGTTTTACTTATTTATGCAGAGGCCAAAGCAGCTTCTGGATCAATGGATGCTTCCGCATTAGAGGCGCTAAACCAAGTAAAGAGAAGAGCTGCTGGTCTTGATCCAAATACTGCTGATCCTTCGGTTGATGTTACTACTGCGACAGTAAACGATATAGTGAAAGAAAAAGGCTGGGAATTAGCAGGGGAGAATAAAAGATGGTTTGACCTGATCAGAACTGAAACACTCGAGGATGCTATTGCACAAAGAGATCCTAACGAGCAAGTGCCTTTGGTCAGACAACCCACCAAAGACCAATACATTACTCCATTACCTGCTGAAGCGATTGCAACCAGTAAATTAATACAAAACCCTGAAGGTTTTAAAATTCAATAATTCGAATCAGTAGGTAATTAATTAAAAGGGAGTGAATTTTCACTCCCTTTTTTTATGGATTTTCTTTTAATCTTTTCTGCCACCGTTCGGTATGAATCAATCCCAAGAAAATAGGGTTTATCAATTTGATATCCCAGTTTTGACGAAGTGAATCCAACCTTTTGACTTCCTCTGGAAACGTCTCTGCCAGATTGATTTCCTCCCCCAAATCCTCTTCTAGGTTGTACAATTCTTTTACACTGTTCTTTTTCTTGGTGACCAATTTTAAATCTCCATCTCTCACTGAAAATAGATCATCGTCAAATTTTCTCATGTATAGGGTTTGATGCGGTCTTCCTTGTTTTTCTCCTTTTAGATAAGGAATAATATTTACCCCATCCATAGGCCTATTTGCTGCCAAAGGGGCATGGGTCAAGGCCGCTATCGTTGGGAGTATGTCCAAACTCGAAATGGGATACTCATAGACCATAGGTTCAATTTCACCGGTCCATTGCATTGCAAATGGAACGCGGTTTCCACCCTCGTAAATAGAAGATTTCCCCTCTCTCAGCGGACCATTATTTGAACCATTTTTAGGTTCAGGGCCACCGTTGTCAGATAAAAAGAAGATCATGGTATTTTCTATAATATCCAGAGATTCTAGACGTTCAAGTATCCTTCCCACCCCATCATCTACGGCACTGACCATAGCAGCGTAAGTTTTTCTCTTTTTGTTTTTGATGTGGTCAAACCGATCCAAGTATCTTGGTATTGCCTGAAGGGGGCCGTGGGGGGCATTGTAAGCCAGATACAAAAAGAAAGAATTCTTTTGATTCTTTTCTATAAACTTCACCGCCTTGTTGGAAAATTCGTCGGTCAGGTACTCATCTGTTTTTTCCGGCTGATGATCTCGCATGATCCACGTTCTGTAACTTAGAGGCTCATCATTGATGGAGTAACTGTCTTCAATGGTCAATTCCTCGGGAAAATAACGATGTCCTCCACCCAAGTGTCCATAAAAAAAATCGAATCCACGGTTAAGCGGATGATTGGAAATATGTGCTCCCAAGTGCCACTTTCCGATCACGCCTGAGGTATAACCAACCTGACCCATAACTTCAGGGATGGTTTTCTCACTTTGCGGCAATCCCATGTTGGGGTCATTGGGTCGGTATTGGGTATTTCTTTCGTATCCAAAACGCTGTTGGTAGCGCCCGGTTATAAAACCGGCCCTACTAGGACTACAGACAGAATAGGGAGTATAACCATTGGTAAATTTTACCCCTTGCCGGGCAATGCGGTCTATGTTGGGGGTGGGAATGTCAATACTACCATTGAATCCCACATCCACATAACCCAAATCATCGGTCATGATTACGATCACATTGGGGTGATCCTTTTGTGAAACTTTATTTGGTGCATCTTTGCAACCCAACAAGGTAATGGTAACCGTCAGCAGGATAGAAAAATTTAAAACTTTTGAGCTGTTTATTTTCATGTTTTAGATAAAATATTTCTCTAAAATAGTTATAAATCACTAATTTGGGTAACCAACGAAATACGACCAAACCATTATGTTTTTAAAGTTAAAATTAACCCCATTAGTTTTATTATTCACCTTAGGTTTTATCTCCTGTAACGAAAAAGAAGCTCCCACAAAACCCAATATCATCATTGTCTATATGGATGACTTGGGCTATGGAGACGTCAGCTACAATGGGGCTAAAAAACTAAAAACCCCCAATATGGATGCCATGGCGATGGCAGGGATGCGATTCAACAATGGCTATGCCACCTCTGCTACCTGTACACCCAGCCGATATGCACTGTTGACAGGGGTATATCCGTGGCGCGAAAAAAGAGCGAGAATACTAGCCGGTACTGCACCCTTGATTATTGGAACTGAACAGATGACCCTACCCAGAATGTTAAAACAACAGGGCTACCAAACTGCTATCATCGGAAAATGGCATTTGGGCTTGGGCAACGGAAATGTCAATTGGAACGAATTGGTAACTCCCGGCCCCAATCAGCTGGGGTTTGATTATTCATATATCCTGGCAGCGACCCAGGATAGGGTTCCAAGCGTTTATATTGAGGATGGAAATGTCGTAGGACTGGACCCCAATGATCCCATTGAAGTGAATTACCAAAAGAATTTTGAGGGAGAACCCACCGGCCTGGAAAATCCCGAATTATTGACCATGAAGTGGCATCACGGTCACAATAGCAGTGTTGTCAATGGAATCCCAAGGATTGGATTTATGAAAGGCGGAGAGGCTGCAAAATGGAGCGATATCGATATGGCGGATCATTTTCTAAATGGCGTCCAAAAATACATCAAAGGCCACAATGATCAACCTTTCTTCCTCTACTATCCCATGCAGCAACCACATGTTCCCAGAACGCCCCACCCACGGTTTGAAGGGCTGTCTGAATTGGGTCCCAGAGGGGATGCCATCGTTGAGGCTGACTGGTGTTTGGGCGAATTGAAAAAAACCTTGGAAGCCGAGGGGATTTTGGAAAATACCCTCATTATTTTTTCCAGTGACAATGGTCCTGTTTTAAACGATGGTTACTATGATGATTCTGATGTCAAAAATGGCGATCACAACCCTTGGGGGCCTTTTCGCGGAGGAAAATACAGCCTGTTTGAGGCAGGTACCCATGTGCCTTTTTTCACCTATTGGAAAGGTAAAATTGAAGCTGGTGTTTC
>TARA_B100001057_G_scaffold154759_1_pt1 | contig 14092 bp, 9 predicted proteins | sample TARA_B100001057 | Tara Oceans TARA_B100001057 (sample SAMEA2621839) | marine metagenome | biome: marine biome (ENVO:00000447); feature: surface water layer (ENVO:00002042); material: "saline water (ENVO:00002010), including plankton (ENVO:xxxxxxxx)" | depth 5 m
ACCCAGACTGTGGGGATGAAGGCCATTGTTAGTAAATTCCGTATTCGCTAACGGGCGAATTAGATCCACAAACGGGTGTTGAGTTTCATCTGCAACCGAACGAAGCGCTTCAGTATATGCCATCAGAGCTGCATGACGATCTTTATAGTAAGAAGGATTCGGAAGAAATTTGGGAATTACAGGCAAGGGAGAAAGAAAGACAAATCGGACCTTTCCACCATTTCCGAGCTCCTTGATAAGACGGTGTAGACCTTTCTTGAAATGTGTGACCCCTTTGAGACCTTCGAAAGACTCATTACTCCCGTAGGCAAGAAAAATTACTGAAGGCTTCAGCGACCAGACATGCTCTACCATACGCTGAAAGCCTTCTTCGGCATCACCAAACACGGCTCGCCGTCTGCCTCCAGTTCGCGAATGCCCAAACACCGTGTCACCATCCCAACCTATATTGCGGAAAGAGATATCTTGATCAGCGAACCGCAACGCAAGCGCTGTCTCCAAGTGACCGTGCTCGAGTGCTCTCTCAAAAAATGAACCTCCCAGAAAGAGAACGCGATCTCCATTGAGTAATTCGAACGGCTTATCTTTTGTTTCGTCAGCAGAACAGAAGAAGGGAATTAATACGAGCCATAGCAGAATCACAAGTGATCGACACATATTGCTATGCTACGTTTCAAAGGCGTCGAGTCAAGCACAGCGAGCCTGAGACCTTATCGCTTAAGGAAAATGAAATGCTATTTTCTAAACTGCTATCCTCCTATAGCTGACAAACGAATAGAGTCGAGCCTTAACCGTGCTCGAGATAAATGAGTTTTTAATGCCTCTTTCTCTTCCTTCGCACTATGAATTTCAACTTCCCTGATGGGGTGCCCTAAACGTTTTAACCGTTCTAGGTAATCAATACTCTCATCGAGCGATTTTTCCATTTTCTTTAATGATGAACGCCTCATTTTTGAGGCTTCTTTCTCGGAAACTTTTTCAGCCGCATCAACCATTACCGGAACCATCCTTTTTAATATATCAAGTTTAGCCTTGAGCCATTTTCTATTACCATCCTTGACCTTAGTATCATCAAATTTTTCATTAAGTATCTCTCCAGAGTGATTAACAACTGCTTTTAGAGGTGTAGGCGCAAGAAAACGATCAGCACCTAACGAATCAGGGCACACCGTCTCGAGAAGAAAAATGCACTCTGCTACCAGACCTGCTTGAGCAGCTGTTCCTGGAATTTGCCCAAACGAACTTGATCCTTGTTCTCCATTCAACATCAAATCTAGACATGTCGATACAAGCGGATGGTCCCAAGTAATAAAGCTCATCTGCTCATTGCTCATTGCAGTGACTCGATCAAAGGTAATAGACATGCCAATTTCGCGCATTCCAGGAAAAGCATCTCCGGCAAAAACTGTATCTGGCTTTATGTAGTAGCAATGCTGACCAAGCTCTTCAACGGCAATTCCAAATTGATCAAAAAGATCAATCATAATTCCCTCAAGCTCTGTCTCATCATCAATCTCTTCAATAGCTGAAACTATTTTCTTTGAAGCTTCGGCATTAAAAGAACTCATTTCTAACAATCGGTCCCGACCCTTTTCGAGTTGCTCATCAAGTTCTCTTTTCGCTTCCTGGGTGCTTTTAATTATTTTTTCCCAGCCAGACTTATCAGACGGCTCAACTTTTTTCATCTCACCTTCGAACAAGGCAAGCAATTTTGAGCCTCCTTCAATTGGAGTCTCAAAAGCATCCAACCCCTTGTCATACCAATTTGCTAAGGATGCGTGATCTGTATCTTCCAAAAATGGAACATAAATTTTCACTGTTTGAGACTGTCCTATCCTATCAAGCCTACCAATTCGCTGCTCAAGTAAAGCAGGTGTTTCAGGTAAATCAAAAAGGACCAAGTTGCTAGCAAATTGGAAATTCCTTCCCTCGCTTCCTATCTCTGATGATATAAGAACTCTCGCACCATCTTCCTCAGCAAAATAGGCAGCGCTTCTATCTCTCTTAATAAGTTCTAAGCCCTCATGGAATAACGTTGTCTTGATCCTTATTTTTTCGAGTAGCGCTTCGTTGAGTTGCTCCGTATCTTCAATGGTTCGGCAAATAATAAGTACCTTTTCATTTTCTAGTAAACTCAACAAATCAACTAACCATTCAATTTTTGGATCCGTATCAGAACCTTCTTCTTTCTTTAACGGACAAAGTAAAGCCTCTCGATCTGGGAACCCACCAAGATTAGCCCTACGGTTCCTGAACATAAGCCTTCCAGTTCCGTGCAAATCTAAAATTTTCTCAAGAAGTAATTCTGTATCATCAGGAACTTCTCCACCAACCCACGAAGTAAGACTTTTAATTTCTGAGTCCTCTAGGCTTTCTCCATCAGTAATTTTCTTAACAATACCTGAAACATCAGTAGCATTTTTTGAATCTTTTAGAAATTTATCTATGTCTGAAAAGCGGTCCGGTTCAAGTAATCTTAACCTAGCAAAATGGCCTTCTGGACTTAATTGACCAGGTGTTCCGGTCAATAGAAGTAAAGATGGGGTTTTGATAGCAAGTTTTTCAATAACCTCATATTCATTACTGACCTCATTTTTAGACCATTCTAGATGATGTGCTTCATCCACTATGAGCATATCCCAACCTGCATCAGTGGCTTGTTTTGCTCGTATTGGATCATTGGCTAACAATCCAATACTGGCCAAAACTAATTGGTCATCTAAAAAAGGATTAACTTCTTTTTTAGTTTCTTCCTCTAAAATAACTTCGTCGTCTTCGCCACCATTTTCAATAGCAGCACATCTTTCTTCGTCAAAGATCGAAAACTGCAAAGCAAACCTTCTAAGAAGCTCAATAAACCATTGGTGAACTAATGGCTCAGGAACAAGAACGAGGGCTCTAGAAATTTTACCTGATACAATTTGTCGATGCATGATGAGGCAGGCTTCAATGGTTTTACCAAGACCAACTTCATCAGCCAATAAGACTCTAGGCGCATGCCGTGTACCAACCTCATTGGCGATATAAAGTTGATGAGGAATAAGGTCTATTCGTGCCCCAATGAAACCCCTTTCATTTCTGCCCTTCATCTTAGATTTAGCTTCTAGCGCTCGTTGTCTTAAGTGAAATTTTCTTGATGAATTCACTCGCCCTCCAAGAAGCCTTGCATCGGGCTGATGGAAACCTATCCGATCACTGAGCTCACTTTCATTAACTTCTCTCCCGTCAGCAGTATATTTAATGAGTCCGTCAGCTTCGTTAAATTTATCGACAATTAGATTGGTTCCATCATGTAACTCAATGGTGTCACCTATGTCAAAAATAACGCGTCTTAAAGGCGCTGATTTTGATGCGTAAGTTAAGGTCTCATCTACAGCCGGAAATATAACCGTGACCGTTTCATCATCATTTTTTAATATTAAACCCAAGCCTTTTTCGGGCTGTGATTCACTTATCCAACGTTGGCCGGGGCAAAACTCCATGAATTAAATTTAGGGCGGTGATTCTCGGCTAAATTTCATAGATTACAAGTTGAAGCTAGAAACTTATTTAAAATTGCGTAAGATTTGTGCTTCACAGTACCGTTACAAACACCGCTACAAGCTATTTAAAATCCCAATCATTTTTATGTTCTACAAACGTTTTTTAACATCGTTGGCCCTATTTTGCGCATTTTTTCAATTATCAATCATGGGGCAAGTGCCTTCAGAGCTTAAATCTACAAAATTTTCAGATTCTAAATCCACTCCCAGCCCGGCGTGTCTTTGTGCAGCACCAACAGGTGAAGTATTTGTCGGAGTTGATATGCTTGGGTCATTGGGAAAAGGACCAGGTAAAGGGAAAATTATTCGTCTAATCGATAAAGATAGTGACGGTGTCGCTGATGAACAAACAGTGTATGCAAATATTGATAACCCAAGAGGACTAATTGCCATTGGTAAGAAATTATTAGTCCTCCATACAGTCATTCCGAAAAGCACAGGCAAGCTTACAGGAATGCATCTCTCTGTGCTTGAAGATAATGACTGGGATGGAGTTGCTGATGGAGAACCAAAAAAGTTAATTTCTAATATTAGTCCTCCAAAACACAACCAGGACCGTGGAGCTGATCATACGACTAATGGAATTCGTATGGGGATTGACGGATGGGTTTACATTGCTGTAGGTGATTTCGGAATTCATGGTGCTAAAGGTACTGATGGAACTGAACTAACAATGCTGGGAGGAGGGGTTGTTCGCGTTAGGCCAGACGGAAGTGAAATGGAAGTCTACACTCACGGTCTAAGAAATATATATGATGTCGCAATAGATCCATTTATGAATATCTTCACCAGAGGGAACACTAATGACGGGGGTGGATGGAACGTACGATTTATTCATCATATTCAAAGTGGTGAATATGGATACCCGATGCTGTTCAAAAATTTTACCAATCAGATAATTCCCGCCCTTGATGATCTCGGAGGAGGAAGTGGAACTGGTGCAATGTTTCTACAAGAACCTGGCTGGCCTGAAAAGTACAACAACATTGCTATTATGTGTGACTGGGGTCGAAGCCAACTCATCATTCACAGGCTTCAGCCTGATGGTGCAAGCTTTACTCAAAAACCTGAAAATTTTATAAGAATCCACCAAATTACGGATGTGGACACAGACGCCTCTGGAAGACTGTATGCAGGGGCGTGGGCTGGAGCTGGTTATAAAGGGAGCCCTGATAAAGGCTGGGTTGAGAGAATTGTTCCAAAAAATTGGGTTTATAAACCGTTCATAAGTACTGAAAAAAGAAAAGACAGTGAGCTCGTAAATTTATTACTTTCAGAGAGTTCAACTGCGAGGCTAGCCGCTTCCCAAGAATTAATTAATCGTCCTAGTGCTGCAAAATCTGTATTCAAATTGGCTGAAAACCAATCAGTACCTTTAGAATCAAGGGTGGCTTCTATTTTTACCTATAAACAAATGGTTGGTAATGAAGCAGCTGCATCACTTAGTGGGCTAATAAAAGATAAGAGCATCCGAGAATGGGTTATTAGAGCGCTAACTGACCGTAAAACCCAACTCTCGGGAGTTAAGAAAGAAATGCTCATACCTGGCCTTTCGGATCCAAACCCAAGAGTCAAAGTAGCTGCCGCTGTTTCCCTTGGTCGGCTCGGTGACAAGTCAGCTGCAAATGAACTCTTGGAAGTATCAAAACCACCGGGCATTGAGTCAAAGGCTGAATCACCTGAAGCTCCGCCAGCATTCCAAACCAAAGCTTTTAAGGGTTACAAAACCATTCCTGTTAGTGTAGATATTTCAGATTTTAAAGAGATATACCTGACCGTCACGGATGGAGGTGACGGTGATGGAGAAGATCATGCCGCATGGTTCAATCCAGTATTTGAAAAAAGTAATGGTGCGCAAATTAAATTATCTTCTTTGAAATGGAAATCTGCAAAAAGTGGTTGGGGGAAAATTGGTTTTGGAATAAGCGCGACTGGTAAGCCCTTAGCAAACGGCAAAAGAAAATCTCAACCCGATGGTTTGGGAACTCATGCCAATTCAGTAATAATCTATGATGTTCCAAAGGGGGCTAAATTCTTCAAAGCTAGTGTTGGTCTAGCAAGCACTTCGAAAGCCAAAGGAAAGGTCCAGTTCATAGTTTCTAAAAGCACGCCTTCAATTGCAGGAACAAACAACTCAAAGGAGGGACCCCATGCAAAACCAAATCCACAAATTTTGTTACCTCATGTTGCCGTCAAGGCACTCATAGATTTAAATGCAGTTGAAGCTTGCCTCGAAGCAATTGACGGCCCCTATAGCAGAGGTGCTCTGTGGGCTTTAAAAATGATTCACGATGAAAAAGCTGTCGAAGGTTTGGTTAATAAATATCGATCAGCTTCATCAGAAAAATCACGCCCGGGCATCTTAGCTACCCTGATTCGTTTATACCAAATTGAAGCCCTCTATGATGGGTCATGGTGGTGGAGCACTAGACCTGATACGAGGGGACCTTATTACAAGCCAATTAAATGGGAAGCTTCAGAAAAAATTGCTAGCTTCGTCAAATCAATATGGGACAACGGGGAGCATCGCGCGGTGATTGCAGCAAATAATGCCAAGACAAGATCAGGAATTAAAGGTATCGACAATTCCAAAATCGAAGAGTCACTCAAAAAACCCCAAGGACCAATTGTTGATCTAAGCGCCATTGCTCGCACAAAGGGTCAGGTTGGGAAAATGTCTATTGAAGATGTCATTCTGGCTATAGGAGACGTAAAGGGGGACCCTAAAAAAGGAGAAATACTTTTCACCAAACAAGGATGTATTGCATGTCATACCGTAAGTCCTGACCAAAGCCCCAAAGGTCCATACATGGGCCAAGTTGGTGCAATTCTCTCAAGGGACCAAATCGCAGAATCAATTCTAAAGCCCAACGCCTCCATCTCTCAGGGCTTTGCTACTGTTTCACTATTAACAAAAGATGGAAAATCAATGATAGGTTTCATTACTGCCGAAACTGCCGAAACTGTAGAAATGCGAGATATCTCAGGTAAGGCTTACAACTATAAAGTTTCCAATATTAAATCCCGTACAGAGCTGAAAATTTCAATGATGCCTGCTGGTCTAGCAAACTCACTTAGTATTGAAGAATTCTCTTCTTTGCTTAGTTATCTGGAATCTAAAAAAGGATAATCACTAAACTAAAATAATGAGACCTTTCTCAGTACTTCTACTTTCAATTTTTCTTGTCGGTTGTGGAACTCCTATAGGCAAAATTAAAGAAGGTACTGAGGTTTTACTATCTGTCTCAAAACTTGTTAGTTTTGGAAATGATTATGGAATTAAAAGGAAAACTAACGTTTTTGTCAGTTATACCAGTGGAGGTGTTCAGGGAGAGCTCCAAGGAATGCTTCACAAAGTAAAAAGGAAAACGGTAATTATTATTAATGAATACGGTAATAAAGTCAGTATACCTAGGGACAATATTAGTTACATCAGCGAGTGGTAATCATTAATTCCAGAAAAAGATATTCAATCTATGATTCCGAAATAAATCATTGGCTTTATGTGGATTTCCCCTCGAATCACAGGTGGTTGATAGGGACAGCCAAATGCAAGGTTTACAGGGTGTTGGTTCTATCTTAAGCAGGTTAAAGACCACCAATAATGCAGGTAAGCAAGGAGGAGAATGGCAAAGCTGACATCACCATTGTAGACCGGCATGCCACAGTGACCCCTAACGGTCAGAGTGTTATCGACAACCAGCCGATAATAGGTAACACAAACGGTGCCTTCCAATCAGACATTACGCATCCTAGACCCTTACAACTACAGGGAGATCACACCTCGGTACGATATCGTAATCTTATGCTTCATCCCGTGCTGAAGAAAAGTGTGGATTAAGAATAATCTTAGTCTATTACAAAATAGACAGACTTCCTTAGGATCAACGACTTGAAAATTTAATGCCTATTGGGTAGTTTTTATTGATTCAAATAATCAGTTCGGTATCATTTTAAATTGTGAAAATCATCCCTTTTCCTATAGCGATCTTTCTCATTTTATTCCTGACAAATGTCATTAGCCATTCGCAGATGCTCTCTGGTCTTTCTGGTGGCCAGATACCTAGGGGAGCTGAACGCAATATAAAGCCCTGGCTGACTCTGGGCAAACTTCAAAATGAAACCGAAGGAACTTTTGTGGCAGGTCATTGGACAGGCTTTGGTATTAAAAATTCAATCCCTGCCCCAAGCAGTGTAACCTTCACTGCTGAGAGTAAACAAGATTGGTCTAGGCTATACGGTATACGCCTCGAGATCCTGCTAGTTCAGGGTCGTAGCTTTAACGGCGAAGTCATTGTCCACACAACTAAACGTGAGGCCAAATCCAGCTACCGAACTACTGCACAAGTCTCTAGCACTGCGAAATTCAGCTTAATCGGCACAAACAAACACCAATTTGTCGATTTACCTTTTTCAGCCTTTGATAAATTTTCCCCTTTTGGTGAAACGTTCCGGGAAATTAAGAAAGTTGAGATTCGTGGTAGTTTCGCAGACGGTAAAGATGGCAAAATAAATGTGCCACGCGTAGATGTCATCGCAGCACCAATATTGAAACTCTTCTCGGAAGCCCGTTCACTCGCCGGAGACAAGAACGCCGACCTCAATTATGAGTTAAAGGTGATGAACTGCACCAATCGTTCGCAGTCGGTTAATCTCGCGCACCATCCTTATAGCAAACACGTGATGACTGCTTCGATAAAACCTGATCAGATCACCTTAAAACCAGGAGAAATTAAAAGTGCAAATATCATCGTTAACGTCACCGACCGTGTTCCTCCAGGAGGCCGAGAACGTCAGAAAATTATCGCCCTCGCAAATGGCCAACTCGGTGGTGAAATCGAATTAATCACTGCCCGAAAACTCCCCCATCCATACCTCGTACACACTCCCGAACGCTGGCAAGAGGTGCGTAAAAAAATAAACAACTATGATTGGGCAAAAAAAGCCGCACAGCGGTACCTAGACCACAAGACGACAGACAATCGCCCTGGGTCTCGTTGGCCTTACGCCGTAGCATGGCAAATCTCTGGTGACAAAAAATATGCCGGACTCGCTAAGTCTGGTGTGAAATTTGATGTCGGTGGAAAGGATCTAATCCAGGCATGTGAAATCTATGATATGATCGCTGACTCGGGTGTCTTCTCCAGAGAAGACCACGCTCGGATTAATCGCGAAATGCGCGAGCGCATGCACCACATTAACTTATCAGGAGTTGCCAATCTTGAACTTCAGGAGGCGCGGTGCGGTTTCACGTTGGCACTAGCATCACAGGACTTTGCTTGGTTTGAACACTTCCTTTACGCCACAGACGGTGTCTACGATAACATCGCTAACGGAATCATGCCTGACGGGTGGTGGTATGAAGGTTCCGTTAATTATAACGTTTGGGTATCAAGATACATCTGTAAAATGGCACTCGCCGCCGAGCCCTTTGGAGTCAATATGATTGATCAATACTTCACTCCAGGTTACTCAAAAGAATTTCGTCGTCTCACTGATGACGTTGAAACCCGAAAGCGCGAGTTTGGTGGTAAGCCATTCCAAAAGTTTGGTAAACATCCAGTTCCAAAAATCACTCTTGATCAACTTTGGGACTCGTTTATTGACCACCTCTCTCATGATGGACAAATCTACGCAGCAAACGATGGTGGTGAATGGAGCCTCACCTCCGACGAAGGTTTTGAAATCGCTTATATGATGTGGCGTAAACCTACTTTTGCTGCGCTAGTTAAACGACGCGGTGAGGGTGGGCGAAGCTTACTTTATGGTGTTCCTGAATTACCAGAAGACACTCCCAAAATTGGGACCCGCTCCGCATTCTCTGATGGTATCGGTTTCATAACCCTACGTTCCCAAACACCAAACCGGCACCCTAGTGAACAAATCGAAATGAGCCTCAAATATGGAACTCATGGGGCGTATCATGGCCACTTTGACCGTACTAACTTTAACTCCATGCGACGTTATGATCGTAGTTTTTACTCAAGTGGGCATGGTCTTTGGTACTCTTATGCCAGCTTCATGTACGGCATGTTTGTGCAATCATCAGTGAATCACAATATGGTAGTGGTCGACGGAAGAAACCAAGAATCAGTTGAATCACGGCGCCTAATGTTTCACTCCGGTTCAAAGATGCAGGCCGCAGCCGTCGAGACTAATGCCAGGTGGTCATGCCCACCATATTTAGGACTACAAATGCAGCGCCCAAACCGTAAAGAAGGTGAAAGCGCTATCCTTTCAGGACGTGAACGCTTGGCTGCAGAGGATGTTTTTATGCCAATTGCTATTGGCTCAAATGGGAAAGAAATTGAGGTCGCTGATATTGGCGATTGGACCGAACGCATTCTCCAGCGCAGACTGGCAGTAGTCACAGACCATTACATCGTTCTCGCCGACTACCTCAAGGGAGAGGAGGAACATATATTTGACAACTTTCTTCAAGTCCGAGGTTTCCAAAACATTAAAGGAAACAGCGTAAAAAAACTTCGTCATACCGACCAGATGAATACCGATCCGCGCTTAGCTGATCAGCTAATCACCAACTGCCAGTGGTGGAGTAAGGATGGAACATCCATAACTCGGTTCAGAACTATCTACGACGACAAGGCCCATCTGAACTGGCGTACATTAAAAGGTAAAGCAGGTGATCTTTATACCGATGTCTATTCGGTGTGGCCTAAGAAGGCAGAGATCATGGTTGGGGCCGCGCCAGAGGTCCGACATCGTGCTGGATGGACAAAATATACAATTGAAGTAGATAACAAAATCGTTTCAGAAGATGAGTTCTCACCTTGGATTCTTGGTCGTGAAGACATCGACCTAAAAATCTCAAAGACTGCAAAAATAATAACTCTCAAAACCCAAAATGAAGACCGACGTAAAGGTGGAGGCTTTATTCTAGGCAAAGGTGAATGTCTTTTCTGGGGAGGAGGCCAGCTCGTTCTTGCCGATGGAACAATCCTCAGTTTATCAGAACTGCAAAAGCAAAATAAGATCACTATCAAAGGTGTTCGAACTCAGGTTCATGGCCGACCAGCCACAGAAAAAATAAAACCCGGTCAGGACTACTACGGTGGACCGGTTGTCATCGCGGGTAAACCATTTCAAGAAACTCTCCCTGCCCAACCCAATGGCAATGGTGAAATCCATATTGACCTGACGGGATTAAATGTAAAACGCTTTAAAATCTCACTGGGTGCTGACTATCCACCTGGCAAAGTTACTAAATATCAGCGCAATTCTTTTAGTACAAGAAGTCATGGGAAATCAGCTCACTTCCTTACTTTAATTGAGCCATTTGATAAAGAGAGTTCTTCGATGATTCAAAGTGTCAATGCAGTGTCTTCGACCGAGCTTAAAGTATTACTTAAAGATGGCACTGAGAATTTAATTTCTATTAAGGGCCTTGAAGGCATAAATACGCCAAGCGTGAACTTCAAAGAAATTAAGGACGGTAAAATTACTGCTGAGGAAAAGAGTTAATCTTAATATTTTAGGCTTTTTTTAAATCCTTAATAATATCCTTCCTAACCGTCCTTAGATATTCTAATCGTTTTTCATGACTTACGAAAGGCACAGACCAAAACTGTTTTGTCCTTTTCCAAATAGAATACTTCCAACCAAAAACAAATGTATAAACGCCCATAACCAAACGCAACTTAACCGAGTTTGCGTAAATTGTTAAAACTGGTAGAGCAGGAGCACCATGGGTAACGTAAGTTCTAACCTTTTTATCTTTTAGTTTAGGGACTGGGAACCCATAAAGTTTGGTAATAGATTTAAACTCGTAGGCAAAGCCGGGAGTAAAAACTTCATCGAAAAATATCTCTAATCTTGGTGTGCACCTAAACCACCAGACTGGTGAAATAAAATAAATGTGTGTAGACCAAGTTACCCATTCTTTGAAACGAGCTATCATTGCATCTTTAGGTCTAGCAAATTTTTCAGCATATAAATCGGCAATTTTGACTTCTGCATCTTCTCCGAGAGTCTTTAATATTTCTTTAAAAATTCCGTTATAACAAAAGGAACTTTGGTCTGGATGTGATATAACAATGAGCGCTTTCACTTGTATTCTAACGGTCATAAGCCCCTGTAGAGATCAAATAATTTTACAATACACAGTTCTAGATACTTTTTGATGCTCTTCGAATTTCTTCAAGAGCTTCAATAGCATATCGATTTCCACTCTTAGCTGCCATTAAATACCACTGAGAGGATTCGCGTAAATGCTTATTAACGCCTCTACCCATTTCATAGATATACCCTAAATAGGTTTGTGCATGAACATCACCGTTCTGCGCTTTTATTTTCAACTCACCTATTCTCTCATTCATAACTTGTAAGCAGTTGAAAACAGGTACTCGCTTGTTACCTCCCACTGGAAGAACCCCACAAACAAGCGAGCACCATTTTCACAGTTTCCGCTGGATGTTAATATTGGGACTTATCAATTACCAGCTAACGCTTAGTTGCCAATTTTTTGATGACCTCTTGTATGGTAATGCTAGTATGCGAATTCTTTGATGCTCACTTGCAAAATTTAAGCATTTTTTAAATCCTTAATCTTTTCCTTGTACCCAAGCTAAGTTGAACCGAGCCATCCAGTCTTTATTTGAAACCAAATAAATCATTCCCTGACTAGGCGTTCCGTTCCTACCGACAGCCATCCATGTATAATTTCCAGGGCCAACTTTAAGAACCCTTTTCTGGGGCCAAGATTTACCTCCATCCATACTTAATTGAATTGTAATATCATCACGTTTATCTCTTCTTCCAGGAGAACTAAAAAGCATTAAGTTCCCCTCTTTGTTATACAATCTAACTAAAGCCCCTTTGCAACCATATTCATCAGGGGGGCCATCAAACAACACGTCATCTTCTTTGGCTTGAACCCAAGATTCGCCACTATCACGACTCAAACCAATTTGCTTATTTCCTTTTCGGATATGGGTCCTCGCATTGTAATAAATAGTTCCATCGTTAAGCTCGCAAAGCGAAGGCTCAGATGTGCCCAAGATCGGAAAAGGTTCACTATGAATCCATGTTTTTCCACCATCATCACTATACAAGGCATTGCTGTATCTTTTACCAAAATATTTTCTTCCCATGCCTTTATTGAGATACGTTCTTGAGCCACCTTTGTTGATAGGACCAACAAAAACTTGGGCCGGCATTAATAAACGCCCCTTATGTTTTCCATGTCTTATCGTAATTCCTGGATCGCAACAATAAGTTGTGGCTAACCATCCATTTTTATCTGGTTTTATAATTATTTTTTCTTTTACCCAAGTCTTGCCATGATTCTTACTCCTATAAAGAATTTGTGCAGGTTTGAGGCCGCCAGCAAAGACCATTATGTGACCATTATTTTCATCAACCGTTACATTCGCTAATTCACTCCAGCCGACGTGTTCACCCTTATACCTACCATCGTCGGACATATCATCATCAATCTTTACTCTTTCACCAACAACAATTGGTTCGCTCCAAGTAACGCCCCCGTCTTCACTTCGCTTAACCTCGATTCGCTTATTTTCTCTTTCTTCTTTGAATAATAGAACTGTTCCATCCATGGCCACTGCCAGATGCGCCATGATTGTTATTTCTTCATCCCAAATTTCACATAAAGGATCCTCAGCCAAAATATTTCTGGTGAGAGAAAAAAAGAAAACCAAAATTATTAACCATGCTATGAGGACATTTTTCATATTATAATTTTAGCGTTATTATCTAGATTTCTCAGCGATTTCCGGAGGAATTTGAATGCGCTTATATTGTTTCTTAATAGATCTTAAAAATTGATTCCACTTTCTTCCCGGCTTGCCATTAGTCATCAAAAAATGAGGGCAGTTTTTGTGTTCCGGCTTTAAGCCTTTCCTTGGCCAATGATAATGAGGCACTACATTTTTGAGTGGAATGTCATATTGTTGCATTAGAGAAGCACATAGTTTCGCTGTCCTTGCAAGGGTCTCTTGTCTGCTGTTTCCGCGATGTTCACACATCTCAATACCAATAGAATAATTATTTCCAGGTCCATTAAAGTCGGCATGTTCTCCTTGTTCATTAGTAGGTAAATGCTGAAGAACAACGTCATCTTGGGTTGTAAAATGCCAAGTTAGATAGCCTATTCTGTTTCCATTTCTTCTTTTAGGGGCTCTTAGTTTACCTCTTTCAAGGGCTCGAGCGTGATCCCAAGCATCACCATCATAATTCTGAGTCGAGTGCACAGTGATAAACCTCGGCTTCATTGGTCTCTTATACTTTCTTCCGTATCGGCCTTTAGGTATGTAGCGCTTGATTACTCTGATCTCTCGAAACATTTGATCAGGTTCTACAGGCCCACTCACTGATCCCGTGATCGCTACGCTACTATTTTTGTTAATTGTATTATTGCTCGTCGTAGTGCAATTCGAAACACTTAACAACACAACCGATACAAATAATAAATTTTTTATATTTAGTATAACGAAAGCCGTGCGATTCATTGGTAATATACATTATACCTCTCTAAATAAATTAAGCCTAAGCATTTTTACAATCTATCTACT
>TARA_B100001057_G_scaffold65269_1_pt1 | contig 14089 bp, 12 predicted proteins | sample TARA_B100001057 | Tara Oceans TARA_B100001057 (sample SAMEA2621839) | marine metagenome | biome: marine biome (ENVO:00000447); feature: surface water layer (ENVO:00002042); material: "saline water (ENVO:00002010), including plankton (ENVO:xxxxxxxx)" | depth 5 m
ACCTTAGGTCTCAATCTTACAAGAAGTTCTGTAGCAAGATGATGTGCATCACTAGCGGATCCACCATTCCCACAAAAAATTAATTTACCACCATTATTTAGCGAATTTATACAGATTTCAGATGCATTAACTATTTGAGTTAAATTTTCTTTTAATATTCTTTTTTTTACTTGGATGTTTTCATTGATATCCTTTTTAATTTTTTTTAATATTTTTCTAATTTTAGGTTCCATAATTATTTTTTTAACAATGATTTATAATAGTTATATGTTTTTTTTAAACCTGATGCTAATTTAGTTTTTGGTCGCCATCCAGTCTTATTAATTCTTTTATTGCTAAGCATCTTTAATTTCATACCATCTGGTTTGGTTTTATCAAAAAAAATTTCTCCTTCAAAGTTTACGATATTTTTAATCTTATTCGCTATCTCTGCAATAGTAATTTGTTTTCCTGATCCAATATTGATATGGCTTAACCCATTAGTTAAATTACTATATTTTTTTTTTGGTAATTCGTAAACTTTCAAAATAGCTTCGGCTAAATCATCAACATATAGAAAATCTCTAAAAATTTTTCCAGACCCCCATACCACTGTCATTTTTTTTTTATTAATTTTTGCTTCATGAAATTTTCTAATTAAAGCAGGTATTACATGGGAATTCTTTAAATCAAAATTATCTTTAACACCATAAAGATTAGTTGGCATTAAACTTCTAAAATCTTTTTTGTATTGAAAATTAAGGGCTTCACACAATTTGATTCCAGCAATTTTTGCTATCGCATAAGGCTCATTGGTTGGCTCAAGATGACCAGACAGTAAATCTTCCTCTCTCATTGGTTGTCTTGAATTTTTGGGATAAATACACGAAGAGCCAAGAAAGATTAATTTTTTTACATTGCTTAAATGAGATCCATAAATAAGATTATTTTGTATTTGTAAATTTTCAAAAATAAAATTTGTCTTAAAAGTATTATTTGCATATATACCTCCTGCTCTGGCAGCGCAGATTATTACTGAATGAAATTGATTTTTATATAAATACTTAAAGACTTTATTCTGATCTAATAGATTTAATTCTTTTTTGTTAATTGTAATAATTTTATATTGTTTTTTATTAATAAATTTCTTTAAAACAGCATTTCCAACCATTCCATTATGACCAGCGATAAATATTTTTTTTTTATTCATGTATAATAATTCCTAGGTTGATATCTAAAAAAATTAAACTAAATGTTATAATTATTATTAGTTAAAATGCTAAATAAAAATAAAAAAAACGATTTCATATTAGTTTTGATACAAACGTATAATGATGGTGAATATCTTGTAAAAGCTATTAAATCATTGCTTAATCAAACATATAAGAAACTAGATATTTTAATATTAGACGATGGTTCAGATAAAAAGAATATTAGTATTTATGAAAAATTTATTAAATCAAATAGAAGAATAAAATATATTTATAGAAAAAATCAAGGGATAATCAATAGTTCAATATTGTTAACTAAAATTGCAAAAAAAACATCTTATAACTTTTTTGCTAAAATGGATGGAGATGACATTTCCAAAAAAAATAGGATTAAAAAACAAATAAATCTTTTAAAGAAAGACTATGATTTAGTAGGATGTAATTATGAAAGAATTAATTCGAAAGACAAAATTTTTGAAGTAAATTTCTGTTCAAGAAATAAAGTATCAAGATTTAATCAGTTAATGGTGGAGTCTATATTTGCACATGGGTCAATTTGTTTTAAACGTTCTTTGTTGGATAGAAATATTTTAAAGTATGACCCAATGTTTTCAAAATTACCTTTTCCAGAAGATTTCAACATGTATCATAATTTACTAGGCAAATGTAAGATTGGATCAGTTAATGAGATATTATATAAATATAGAATACACAAACAATCCTATTCAGAATCAAATAAAAAAAAATATAAGCAACAATTATTAAAAATTTCAAAAAAATATTTCAAACTTAATAAAACAGAATTTTTTCAACTAAATACAAATTATTTAAGCAAAGATTTTTTTGATCTAATTATTTTTTTTAAAATAGCAACAAGAAATAATTTATGGAAAAATAGAAAAATGCAAAAAATTATTTTAAATAATTTTACAATTATTAAATTAATTAAAATTTTTAATTATTATATAACAAGAAAATGGAATAAATTTATAAATGTTTAAAAACTATATAGATAAATCGTTTTTAATATTTTTGATTATATTCACAATTTTATTTTTTTTTTTATTCTTAGAAAATTATAATTTTTTAAATAATAAAAGTTCACTTTTATTTGATATTTTACCAAATTCATCTGTAGGGGATAGTTACAAATATTATCACCAGGCTATAGTTAATGATTATAATTTTTTTGAACTAATTTTGAAGTACTTCAATCATTTTTCAATTAATTCACAGCATTACGATGGAGCTAGATTTTACCCAGTAAATAATCTTCAACATATTGTTTATTTTTCAATTTTTGGAAATAATTTTTTTGTTTACAGTTTATTCAATTATTTATTTTATATTTTTTTAATTTATAAACTTTTTAATCTAATTCCTAAAAACAAAAAAAAAATTTTTCTTTTTTTAAATTTAATAAATTTTATAATAATAGGCAGCTTATCATCTCCAAATAAAGAGATCATCTGTGTCTTTTCATTTACATTATTTTTAATATATTATTTAAATAAACAACAAATTTTCTTAATTCTATCCCTAGTTTTTGGAATGTTTTCAAGATATGAATTTTTATTCATTCTCATATTTTTATTTATTATAGACTCTAGCATGATTAAAAATATGATCTATTACATAAAAGAAGAATTTAAATTAAATAAAAAATTCAAAAAATATGCTTCTTTAATTTTTTTCTTTGCCTCATCACTTTTAGGTTACTTTTTCTCAGTTTTCTTAATTTCAATTTTATCCCTTACTTTTAAGATTGAATTTATTAATTTAATTAATGGTGGAGTATATTCAGGAGAAATTTATCAAAATATATTTTTAAATTTAGCTAACTTTATAAAATATTACATTTTGATTATAATATTTACCTTACTGGGAAAATATTTTTTTTCAAAAAGCTATAAAAAAAATTATTATTTAATAATTATTTTGTCACTAATAATTTTAATGTTAAATGTAATTTTACCTGAGTACCCATGGTTTGTAAGACAAATTATTGATATTACAGATCAGCAAACTGATCGAAGTATTGGTTTAACATTGTTTTTATATGAAAAAGTAATGGATGGATTTTATTTTTTAATTTTTCCAATGAAAATTTCGTCATCACTTTTTGCTGGTATCTTTCAAAAACCAGTACTAGCGTCTTATGAATCAATTTTTAGTTTTTTTTCTCAAATTATGTTTTTAATTTTATCAATAAATATTATTTATAATTTTTTTAAAAACAAGTATTCAGAATTTTTAACATTATTTTTTATAGGAACTATTTTTTTAATAATTTTTTCTTTGCCACCTATTTCACAACATCGATACGTTTTCTTTTCATATCAAATTTTTGTTTTGTTAGTTTGTTTAAACAAAACTAAATATAAAAGGATAAAATCTTAGTGAAAATATTAATCTGTGCTGAATCTTTTTATCCAGAAATAAATGGTGTTTCTTCTGTGCTAACTAACTTAACTAAAGAATTATCAAAAAAAAATATTACTATCAGTGTAGCAACAAAAAAAATTTTAAATCGGAAAAAATTAATCATAAATAAAAAAAAAATAATTGTTCATGAATTTGATATTTCTGGGAATTCAGTTAAAGGATTCAAAGGTAATAAAATTGAATACATAGATTTTTTAAAGAATTCAAAGTTTGATATTTATTTCTTTTATGCAGCTCAACAGTGGAGTTTTGATTTAGCATTGCCAATATTAAATGGCTCAGATAAAAAAATATGTTTTGTTCCTTGTGGGTTTTCAAGATTAAATAATTTTTTTTATAAAGAATATTTTAGAAATATTTTTAAGGTGATAAAAAATTTCAATTCGGTAATCTTTCATTCTAAAAATTATCAAGATTATATTGTGTGTAAAAAAAATAACGTCAAAAATTTATCTATAATTTCAAATGGAGCAAATCCTTATAAGGTTTTTAATAAAAATAGATCCAATAGTATCTTAATAGTTTCAGAAATTAAGTTTAATAAAGGTTTAGAAAGATCATTATGTGCTCTTTTAATTTCAAGAGTAAACAATGTTCAACTTAATATTTATAGTCAAAAAAAACCAAGCTCATTTAATTTATATTTTTTGATAATTAAATTTTTAATATTTCTATTAAAAAATAAAGGAATTATAACAAATCTAAAATATGGTTTTAGAGAAAACCAGATTAAAAAAGTACGATCTAAATCAAGGATTTTTTTATTTGGATCTAGATTAGAATGCTCACCATTAGTTTTGTACGAGGCGGCGTCTTCTGGCTTACCATTTATATCTTTTAGGGCAGGAAATTCAGCAGAAATTGCAAAAAAAACAGGTGCTGGAATAACTGTAAATAATATTGGAGAAATGGCCAAAGTTATAAATAAACTTTTCTTTAATAAAAAATTAAATATGAAACTTTCAAGCAATGGAATAAAAAATTCTTCAAAATTTTCTTGGAAAAAAATTGCAATGTTCTATTTAAAAATTTTTAGATCAATATGAGAATTTTTTTTTCAAGTTACAAATATGATTATGGAAAAAAAGATTGGGGTTATTCTTTTGAGTATCTAAATTTTTATAAAACGTTAACTAATATGAAAAATGTTGATAAAATTTTTTTTTATCCAATGGATAAATATGAGTTTTATGGAAAACAAAGATTTAATGACAAGGCATTTAATATAATCTCCAAAAGTAAATTCGATATATGTTTTTTTTTCATGTTTAAAAATGAATTTTCAGATAACATTCTAAAAAAAATTAAAAATGACATTAACACCCAATCCATAGCATGGATGTCTGATGATCATTGGAGATTTGATAATTATAGTAAACATAAAGCTCATTTATTTAATTGGGTTGCCACTACTGATAAAAATTCAATTCCTAAATATAATAAAATTGGGTTTAAAAATTTAATTCTTTCTCAGTGGGGATTTAATCAATTTGAGTACAAGCCTAAATTTAGTAATTATATAAATTATGACACCTCTTTTATTGGACAGCCACATTCCAACAGAAAAAAATATATAAATAAACTTAACAATAATAAAATAAATGTTTATTGTAGAGGTCAGGGTTGGAAAAAAGGGAGAGTTAAATTTGATGAAATGGTTAATATTTTTATTAATTCTAAAATAAATATCAATTTTACTTCATCTTCTAATATTTTTAATTTAAAAAATATCATAAAAATTTTTCTAAAAAAAAATGGTTCTAAATTCGAATTCAATTCGTTAAAAGAAATTTTTTTAAACAGTAGAATTCTTTTTCAAAAAAAAACATATCAAATTAAAGGAAGAATATTCGAAATTACTGGTTGTGGTGGTTTTTTAATTACAGAAAAAGCTGATTATTTAGAAAATTATTTTAAAATCGGTAAGGAAATAGAAACTTTTAAAGATTATTCAGAGTTAAAAGATAAAATAGAATATTACATGAAAAATGAAGACTTAAGAAAAAAAATTGCAAAAAATGGACAAATCAGAGTTTTAAAAGATCATACTTATACAAAAAGACTAAATGAAATTTTTAATATAATTAAATTAAATGAGCAAAATTAAGATAGGATTATTAATAGATGATTTAAATCTTTCAGAAATTAACTCTGATTTAGTTTATTGGATGAGCAAAAATCAAGATATTATTATTGATCTTTTGATTATTAATGATTTAAACAAAGGTTTTATATCTAAAATTATTTCCACATATAATAAATATTCATTAATAAGAATTTTAGAAATAATTATATTTAAACTGATTTTTAATTTTGAAAAATTAATTTATCTTATTTTTTTAACTAAATATAAATTTGAAAAAATTAACTTATCTGAATTAGGAATAAGAAGAATTGTTACAACCCCAAAGGTTTCAAATAAAAGTTTTGATTTTTATTATTCCAGTGAAGTTATCAAAGAGGTTAAAAAACATAATTTAGATTTCATAATTCGTATGGGCTCTGGTATAATTAAGGGTGATATTTTAAATTCTACTAAATATGGAATTTTATCATTTCATCATGCTGATAATGATATCAATAGAGGAGGTCCGGCAGGTTTTTGGGAGGTATATCTAAAACAATCAGAATCAGGTTTTATAATTCAAAAGCTAAATGAAGTTTTAGATGGCGGCAATGTTATAAAAAAAGGATTTTTTCCAACAAAATCTTTTTTTTATTTAAATCAAATTTACTTATATAAAAAAAGTAATTTTTATTTTAAAAAACTTATACTATATATTATTCAAAATAATTCTTTACCTGTTTCTTCACCATCAAAAAACTTTAAAGGTAAAATTTATAAAACACCAAATTTATTAGAAACATTCAAATATATAAAAAATACATATTTTTTTATAATCAAAAAAGTTTTCAAAAAATTTCTTTTTGAAAAAGATATTTGGTACATCGCATATCAAAAAAAAAATTTTAATCAATTCGATCAATATAATATGAAATATATTCAAAATAGACCAAATTGTTTTAATGCAGATCCCTTTTTGTATAAATTTAAAAATGAGAATTATTTATTTGTTGAAAATTACAATTTTAAAAAAAAAAGAGGAAACATATCATCTTATATTTTGAAACATGATGAATATAATTTTTTAGGTGATGTTTTGTCTGAAGATTTTCATCTTTCTTTTCCTTATATTTTTACATTTGAAAATAAGATTTATATGTGCCCTGAAACACATCAGGCGAAAGAAATAAGATTGTACGAATGTATAAACTTCCCTTTAACTTGGAAATACAAAAAAACTTTGATGTATGACGTTGATGCAGCAGATACAATGATATTTAAGCACAATGATTTATGGTGGTTATTTTCTAATATAGATTATTCCAACATAAATGACCATAGTTCAGAATTATCAATATTTTATTCTCTAGAAGGGCCTATTACTTCTAACTGGAAAAGTCATAAATCTAATCCAATAATAGTTGACTGTAAAAAAGCAAGAAATGCAGGAATTATTTTTAGTAATGAAAAAATTTACAGAGTAAATCAAAAACCTGGATTTAACCTTTATGGTAAAGAATTTGAAATTAATTTAATTCAAAAATTAGATAAAGATAATTTTTGTGAACAAGCTATGTTAAAAATCAAACCTGATTTTTACAAAAAGATAATCGGAACACATCACATGAGCTCAAATGATGAATATACTGTGATTGATTGTTGTAAAAAAAATTTTTTTAATATTAATACGGGGCTCGAAACTAAAAATAATCAAAGTAATTGATTCAATAATTAATAAGCTTATATATTCATTATGAAAAAAAAAATAGCATTGATATTTGGAATAACTGGGCAGGACGGATCCTTGCTTGCAAGGTTTTTGTTAAAAAAAAAATATTTTGTTCATGGAGTTAAAAGAAGAAGCTCATCTTTTAATACCTCAAGAATAGATGATCTATATGAATCTTATTATAAAAAAAATAAAAACTTCAAATTACATTATGGTGACGTAACAGACTCACTAAATACTATATCTTTAATCAAAAAAGTTAAACCACATGAAATATATAATTTAGCTGCTCAAAGCCATGTTAAAGTTAGCTTTGAAACACCAGAGTATACAGCAAATGCGGACGCGTTAGGCTGTTTAAGAATTTTAGAAGCCATAAGAATTTTAAATTATCAAAAAAAAACAAAACTTTATCAAGCTTCAACGTCGGAAATGTTTGGTGATGCAAAGGCACCTCAGGATGAAAACACTCCTTTTAAACCAAACAGTCCTTATGCAATTGCAAAACTTTATGCTTATTGGATTATAAAATCTTATAGAACAGCTTATGGGATCTATTCTTGTAATGGAGTTCTATTTAATCATGAAAGTTATGCAAGAGGAGAAACATTTGTCTCTAAAAAAATTATACAGGCTGCAATTAAGATTAAAAATAGAGAACAAGACATATTATATCTAGGAAATCTAAATTCAATACGTGATTGGGGAGATGCACGTGATTATGTTGAGTCTATGTGGAAAATTTTGCAGCAAAAAAAACCTGATGATTATTTGATATCAACTGGTAAAGGCTATACGGTTAAAGACTTTGTGAATAAGGTTTTTAAAAAAATTGGTATTCATTTAACTTGGAAAGGTAAAGGATTAAAAGAAGTTGGCATAAATAAAAATAACAATAAAATTATCATAAAAATTGACAAGGATTATTTTAGACCAAATGAAGTTGATATTTTAATAGGTAATTCAAAAAAATCCCAAAAAAAATTAAATTGGAAACCCAAAATATCATTTGATAAAATGGTTGAAGATATGATTTTGTTTGAAAAAAAAAATACTTAGCCTTTGTATCATAAATGTCTGAAAAACTTTCAGTAATTTTACCAATTTATTGGAAAAATGAATTTAGTAGTTTTAAAAATACTTTTCAAAGTATTTTAAATCAAACGTACAAACCCAACGAAATCATAATTGTTTATGACGGAGAAGTAAAAAAAAAAATTAAAGATTACATAAAAAAAAAGAAAAAAAAAATTAAGATTAAAGAAATAACAAATACTAAAAATTTAGGTCTAGGAAAATCATTAAATAAAGCTGTAAAATTTTGCTCTTATAATTTAATTGCAAGAGCTGATTGTGATGATTTAAATTATAAAAGTAGATTTAAAAAACAATTTTCTTTCATGAAATTACATAACCTTGATGTATGTGGCTCAAACACGATTGAATTATCGTCAGGGAGACTAATGGAAAAAAAAAATCCAATTATGCATGAACAAATTTTAAAGAAATTAAAATACAGGAATCCATTTAATCATCAAACTGTAATATTTAAAAAAGACTCAGTTTTAAAAGCAGGAAATTACAGAGAAGTACCATTTTTTGAAGATTATTATTTGTGGGTTAGAATGAAAAAAAAAGGCTCGATATTTGGTAATTTAAACAAAATATTGGTCAGAGTGGATGTTGACAAAAATTTTTATGATAGAAGATCTGGTTTTAAATATTTATGTAAATATCAATTTTTTCTTAGTAAGTGTAAAAAAATTGGTTTCATAAATAGTATAGAATATTTTTATTTATTATTATTAAGGACAAGTGTTTATTTATTTCCAACCACAATTGTTAAATTTTTTTATAAAACATTTTTAAGAAAATAATATTATAATTTATATTTGTTATAATAAGAAATTAGCACTAAACTATTAAAAAAAGATAATGCAACAGAAATTATTGGATTATAAAATATACTTACAAAAGCTAAGGAATATGAAAAAACATTATGGATATTAAACCAAATCAAAGTTGAAGTATGTGTCAGTTTTTTATTTTTCACACCTTGTAAAAAAAAATAATCAAATAATCTTTCCCATGGTTTGTGACCTTTTAATATTTTAAGAAATATTGTTAAAGATACATCCATCAATGGATACATGGCAATTATTAATGATATGTACCATAAGTCTAAACTAATTAGCCTTAAAAGAAGCCAACCTAAGATAAACCCAAAAAAAATACTTCCACTATCTCCCATATAAATTTTTGCCGGTGGCTTATTAAAAATTAAAAAAGGAACTGAAACAGACAATAAACCTATTGCAATGTATTTTTCCAATAAATCAATATCTAAAAAAATCATTACAGTTAAAATCGTTAAACAAGAAAAAATAACATATGAAATTTCATATCCATCAATTCCGTCTAAAAAATTATTAATGTTAATAAAATAGACCCAAAAATAAATTGTTAAAATAATACTTAGCTTCAATGGTAAAATTATTATTAAATGGGTTTGTAAAGTTGTCAGACTTAATAAAACTATTGTTATTTGTACAGTTAATCTGTAAATTGGATTTATTGACTTAAAATCATCAATAAATGAAATAAAGCTCAAGATCAAAATTGAACCTATTAAAATTTCAAATCTAGCAACGGTATTAAAATAATTCGGATACTCAAATTTCCAAACTATTAATAAAAATACAAATATAAGTGAGAGTAATATTCCAACAGATGTTGGAATTTTTTCTGTTGATATTAATTTTGAAAGATTTTCTGGTCTATTTTTAAGATTAATATATTTTGCAAATCGAATGAAATAAAAAATTGATATTAAACTGATAATAAATGTTGTAAAAATTGTAGCTATTAAAAAACTTGTATTCATAAATAAAAAAAATATTTAAGCTTCAATTATAGCTTTTTTGAATTAAAATACATATTTAATTAAAATAATCAGAATTATTTAAACAATATCCTTAGATTTATATTTATGAAAATATTTTTTAATGTAAGCATTTTGATATGCAAATCATAATTTTAGCTGGTGGAAAAGGGACAAGATTATTAAAATTCTCAAAAAAACCCAAAATTTTTCTAAAGTTCGGAAACACAAAATTAATTGATCTGTACCTTAAAATTTTTAAAAATTTTGATACAAAAAAAATTAGTTTTATTCTTGGGAATAAAGGAAATGAAATTAAAAGATATCTTAAAAAAAAAAAATTTAAAGGCAATATAATTATTGAAGAAAAACCTTTGGGTACAGCAGGATATTTGAAAAATTTTCAAAAATTTTCTAGAGAGGACGTTCTAGTTATAATGGGAGATATATTAACTAAATTCGATATTAATAAATTTTTAAAATTCCACAAAAAAAAAAAATCAGATATAAGCTTATTTGTGCACCCCAATAATCATCCGTATGATAGTGATTTAGTTGATATAAATGATAATAAAAAGGTTTTAAGATTTTACTCAAAAGAAAGAAAGAAAGATTATATATCAGATAATCTGGCTACTGCTGGAATTTATTTATTTAAATCAAAAGTTTTAAAACTTTTAAAAAAAAATAAAAAGCAAGATTTATCAAAACATCTAATTCAAAAAGCGATTAAAAAAAATTTTTTGGTATATGCATATAAATCAGGAGAATATGCAAAAGATGTTGGAACCCCAAAAAGATATTTTCAAGCAATCCAGGATATTAAAAATAATAGATTTAATTTTTCCAATAGTAAGAAGAAAAATTTAGCTATATTTCTTGATAGAGATGGTATTTTAAATAAAGAGAAAAAAAATTTTAAGTATTCTAATCCCTGTAATTTCTATCCTAAAGTTTTCTCTTCTTTAAAAAAAATAAATCAAAGCAAATATTTAAGTATTCTTATTACAAATCAGCCAGCTGTTGCAAAAGGTTTTATTTCTAAAAGTTATTTAGAGTATAGTCATAAAAAAATGCAAACAGAACTTGGAAGAAATAATGTTTACTTAAATGATATTTTTTATTGTCCACATCATCCTGACAAGGGATTTAAAAATGAATTAAGAAAATTTAAGATAAATTGTAGCTGTAGAAAACCTAAACCAGGTATGATTTTTAAAGCCCAAAAATATTATAATATAGATTTAAGTAAATCTTATTTTGTTGGTAATAGTGTTAATGATTACGGAGCTGCTAAAGCTGCTGGAGTGCAACCGATAATAGTAAATAATACAGAGTTAACAAAAAAAATAAAACAAAAAAAAATTTTTAGAAATCTTGAGAGTTTTATTAAAAGTTTTTTTAAAAAATATTAATGAATACATGTTTAATTTCACAAAAATACATCCTTCAGTTATTTTAATTTCTTTATTACCAATCTTTTTTATCATTGGTTCTGCAGCTTTAAATGTTTTAATTGTAATAATATGCTTTTTTTTTATGAAACAATTTTTTAATTTTAATGATTTTGTTCATATTGAAAAATTTGAAAAATGGAAAATATTTTTTTTAATTTTTTTTATATATTTATTAATATCAAGTTTTTTCGCAGAAGATTTTTTTAAGGCATTTAAAGCAAGTTTTTCACAGATCAGGTTTTTCATATTATTATTATTTATAATTTTTTATTTTAATCCTAAAAATAACATTGCAAAATTTGTCGTTCCCATATGGTCTTTGATATTGTTATTTGTTTGTGTAGATACAAATATTCAATTTATAACTGGAATTGATGTATTTGGATATCCGGCTGAGGGATATTTGTCTGAAAATAGATCATTTTTTAATGTGAATATAGGTAGGTTAGGTGGACCTTTTGGTGATGAATTAATTGTTGGTTCTTTTATCTCAAAATTTGGATCTCCTTTAATTTTTTATTACATTTGTATCTTTTCAAAACTTAATAGACCTCAAAAGATTTATTCTATTCTTTTTTTAATATTATTAATCGAAACAGTCTTATTATCTGGTGAAAGAAGTAGCTTTATAATAATTTTTTTATCTTTTCTGATAGCACTAATTTTATACGGTGATTTCAAAAAAAATATAATTATTTTTATAATATCAATTTTATCTATATCGACTTTTGTAAATATAAATAAATTTTCTAAACAAAGATATCAGGATTTTATATATATATTAGGTAACGTTGAGGAGTCTAGTTATGGTAGAATATACTCATCATCAATTGAAGTTTTCAAAAAAAACTTTTTTTTTGGTACTGGATTAAAAAATTACCATAATAATTGTATAAAACTTAAAGATCCAAATCCACTTAGTAGAGATCCATATTGTTCACCAAATCACTCTCACAACTTTGTCTTGCAGATTTTGTCAGAAACAGGAATTATAGGTTTTTCATTGTTTTATTTATTTATTGGATCTGTTATTTTTCAATTATCAAAAAAATTAAAACGCTATAATAGATCAGAAAATTTAGAAAAAAGTTTTATTAATGGTTCAATTTATATTTGTTTATTTTATGTAATACCAAGTATAATGCCTGCAGGCAGTTTTTTTACATCGTGGAATGGTACAATATTTTGGTTAAATTTAGGTTTTGTAATGTCGTATTTTAATAAAATAAATGAAAGATAATATATTAATCACTGGTGGAGCAGGATATATTGGTAGCAAGTTAAGCTACGACCTAACAGATAGGGGATTTAATGTTGTAGTAGTTGATAATTTGTCAACTGGTTCAAAAAAATTGATAAATCCTAAAGTAAAATTTATAAAAGCGAATATTTTAGATAAAAAAAAGATTTTCACTATAATTAAAAAATATAAAACAAAAATCATTTTCCATTTAGCGGCATCACTTGATGTTAATGAGTCAATGATTAATCCCACAAAATATTATTTAAATAATGTTATTGGTACAGAAAACCTAATTAAAGATGTTTCAAAAGAAAAATTAATCAAAAAAGTAATTTTTTCTTCAACATGTGCAGTTTATGGTGATATTAAAAAAAAATTTGTAAATGAAACTGACGAATGTTATCCAGTAAGTCACTATGGAAAAAGTAAATTTCTATCTGAAATATTATTAAAAAATTATTCAAAAGAATATAATTTTTCTTTAGCTATTTTAAGATATTTTAATGTTATAGGCGCTGATCATAGTTTAAGAAGTGGTATTATAAATGATAGTAACCAATTGGTAAAAAAGTTAAATAGAAATGCAATTAAAAAAAATTATGAAATAGATATTTATGGAAATAATTATAGTACTAAAGATGGGACATGTATTAGAGATTATATAGATGTAAATGATTTATCTAATATTCATATTGATGTAATGAAAAATTTGAAAACAAATCAGTCCGTCACTTTAAACTGTGGTTATAAAAATGGTTATTCAGTTAATGATATAGTTGATAATTTTGAAAAATGTATAGATCATAAAATTAAGAGGAAAATTAAAAAAAGAAGATTAGGAGACATAGAAAGCATAGTGTCAAATAATCTTAAATTAGTTAAATTTATTAGAAAAAAATATAAAGGTGATCTGACTAGTAGTCTTATAAATTCAATAAATTGGGAAAAAAAAATAAATAAAGGAAGCAATTTTTGAGTAAATTTATCATTAATTTTTATTTACAATAATATAAATATCATTATAACGCTTTGGCCTGGTGATTATTGCGAAGGTGTAATACCCGATCCCATTCCGAACT
>TARA_B100001057_G_scaffold184459_1_pt1 | contig 14088 bp, 15 predicted proteins | sample TARA_B100001057 | Tara Oceans TARA_B100001057 (sample SAMEA2621839) | marine metagenome | biome: marine biome (ENVO:00000447); feature: surface water layer (ENVO:00002042); material: "saline water (ENVO:00002010), including plankton (ENVO:xxxxxxxx)" | depth 5 m
GCTAAAGGAGATTCAATTTGGTATTTCACAGATAATAAATATAAGGCCGACAAAAAGATTTATTGGGAGAGTAATAAATATATTGCAGATTTAAAGGTATATGAAACAGATAATAAATATCGTATTAAAGGAAGTTTTCAATAAATGGGTATTCTTAAAAACATATTGCTAGGTGGAATTGGCCTTAAAACATATCAAAATGTCTACAATAGGCCAATAATTACACCACCATCGGGTTATGTCATAAGAGGAATGAAACAAAAAGGATTTGGTGCGCAGTGGGTTATAAAGTATTCAAAAGAAAGCTCCATGAATATAACCGCTTCTTTTAATGTATATAGAAATACTAGATCAATAAACATTGGTAATAAAAAATTTACAGTTAACTGGCCATCTTAGCTCATCTATTAGTTGGCGGTAGCTGTGAGATTCGAACTCACGGTGCCATTGCTGACACACCAACTTTCCAAGCTGGCGGATTAAACCACTCTCCCAAGCTACCAAGAAAGAACATTATACTCATTGACTGAGTAGATGAAACATGAACTCCTAAACAAATACTCCTAAACTTCATTCGACACAAATTTCGACACAACTTAATCTTTTTTGTTTATGCTAAACCCAAGCGAAACCCAAGAAGCTTTTACCAATAGGTAATAGCGGAAGGTTTGAAAGATAGGGCAAATGTGGAATGTACCCTTTTGGAAAGGTGTCGTCGGTAACGGCGCGGGGGTTCGATTCCCTCACCTTCCGCCAATAATAACTATTGATTGAATTCACGAAAATTAGAGAATAAAACTTTTTTTTGATTCCCTCTTATTGGGTTTATATCTATTCCGCCTCTTCTTTGAAATCGACCGCATATCTCCAGGTTATTAATATTATATTTTTTTAGTATTTCGTTATAAATTAAATCAATACATTGCTCATGAAAACCGCCATGATCTTTAAAACTAATTAAATAGTCTAAAAGCCATTTTGTATTAATTTGAGAATCTGAATAAATATATATATTTGCAAAGTCTGGTTGCGAAGTAACAGGACATATTGATCTAAAACCATTAAATTTATAGGTATTGTTTGGTTTTGTCTTTTTTAATGAAGAGCTATTTAGAGATAAAAACTTTGGCTCTCCTGAAAATCTTTCAACAAATTTAGTTTTTACCTTGCAACCAATGGAATTACTTAAGTCATTTTTTATTGTATCAATTACATCGTATTTATTTTTAAATGATTTATTGTAAAAATCATTTAGATATAGCTTCATTGATTTTGATTCAATTAAATATTTTGAACTAGACGGTATGGAGATCTCTAATACTTTTAGTAATGGAATATTTTTCTTATCAAGATACATAAAATCATATACATTCCATATATCAATACCAAACTTTGCGTTTGAAAAAGATCTTTCGATAACATCTAAAAGGTCTATTCCCTTTTTATTAATTTTTTTGGAGTTTTTACCAAGATGAGTTGTTCTCACTCTCTTATGCCTATTCCTTTATTGAGAAGATATAATGAAAAAGAGGCAAAGAATACAATAAATATACATATCATAGTCATTGAAAATGATATTGATACGTCGCTGATGCCTAACATCCCTTCTCTAAAAGTATTAACAACATAAAGCATAGGATTTGCCATGGAAATTGATCTCCAAAAATCAGGAAGAATATTAATAGAATAAAAAACTCCTCCTAAATATATCAATGGAGTCAATACAAATGTCGGTATTACAGATATATCATCAAAACTATCTGCAAATACAGCATTAATAAATCCCATTAAAGAAAATAAGATCGACGTTAAAAATAGAACTATGATGGTTAAACCTGGATTTGCAATTTGAAAATCAGGATAGAAAAATAAACTAACAAGAAAAACTATAATACCTACCAATACACCCCTACAAACTCCGCCAATAATAAATCCTAGTAAAATGGTCCAATTTGGCATAGGAGATATCAAAAGCTCTTCAATAGATTTTTGAAATTTTACTGCATAAAATGATGAAACAACATTTGCATATGAGTTAGTTATAACCGACATCATAATGAGCCCAGGAATCATAAATTGAACATAATTAAAACCATCCATTTCACCTATTCTAGGACCAATTAATGAGCCAAAAATTACAAAATATAATGACATAGTCACTGCTGGTGGTACAAGGGTTTGAACCCAAATACGCATAAACCTTCTTATCTCTTTTGATGCAAGAGTCCAAAGTGTTATAGATATTTTTATATCTTTAGCTTCATTCATATTATTTTTTAATCATTTCAATAAATAACTCTTCTAATCTATTTGACTCGTTTCTCATTGACTTTACCTTTATACCTTTACTGTCTAATTGTTCGAATAATTTATTTACTGATTTTCCTTTATTTATAGCAGTAACAAGAGTGTAAGGATCTTCAAGTCTTAATTCAAATCCATCAATCGTTGGTACGTTTTCTAGAGGATCTTCAAGATCAAGCACAAATCCTTGAACATCTAATCTGCGTAAAAGATCTTTCATATTTGTATCAACAACAATCTCCCCATGATCTATGATTCCAATGTTTCTACATAGTTGCTCAGCTTCTTCTAGATAATGAGTTGTTAAAATAATGGTAGTACCATTTTCATTTATTTCTTTTAAAAAGGTCCACATTTCTCTTCTTAATTCTATATCAACTCCTGCAGTAGGCTCATCAAGTATTAGGAGTTTAGGTTCATGTATTAAAGCTTTTGCAATCATTAATCTTCTTTTATAACCGCCTGATAAAGTTCTTGCTTGATCATTTTTTTTGTCCCACAAACCAAGCCTTTTAAGCATTTTTCTTACCTTAGGCTTAGCTTCCGATCTCTTAATTCCATAAAAGCCTGCTTGAGTTGTGACTATATCAATAACTCTTTCAAACTGAGAAAAATTTATTTCCTGAGAAACAACACCTAGCAAAGATTTAGCAGATGCCATTTGATTATCTATATCATATCCGAAAATTTTTACATCTCCTGAGGTTTTTGTTACTAATGTCCCAATAATTCCTATGGTAGAAGACTTACCTGCTCCGTTAGGTCCTAGTAAAGCATAAAAGTCTCCTTCACTAACTTTAAGTGATATGCCTTTTAGAGCTTTTGTTCCACCTTTATAAACCTTTTTAAGATTGTTGATTTCTAATGCATATTTCATATCTGCACTTCATCTTCAGTCTTTCCGACTACTAAAATGCTTAATATTATTCCAACTATTAAACCTATCCATACATATTCACCTGAGAAAGCTATTAAAAGTGAAATAAATAAAGCAGAAGCCATCTCAGGATTACTTTTTGGAATAGCAAGAGCAACATAAGCACAGGCAAAGCCAGTTAATACAAGAGTTAGATTTAAAGCTATATTCATCAGTGGTTCCATCAAAGTTATAAATGGAAGAGTTACATATAAGAATGGTATAGCCATTAGATAATATGATCCAAGACCGTCAAAAATAGATGGCATTTCATTTGGGCCTTTTTTCCATCTTTCTGCGACTACAACATGAACTCCAGTCCAAAGTGCTCCCTGGGTTGGAAAATTTGGATTAAAAATAAGTCCTATTAAATTTCTTATTGCAATAGATAAATGAACTCGATTTGAATCAACAGATATTATTTCATCAGGTCTTTCTTTTTGAGCATCATTGAGTATTTCCTGTCCAGTAATAATATCCCCAAATAAAATTATATAACCAATAATGACAAGGGGTAATGCATCTAAATACATATTCAGTGAAGGGAATCCAATTGAGAAAGGTGATGTTTTTTCAAATAAAGTTATAACATCCGGAAAAGCAAAACCCCAAGTTACATCTAAGGTTGCTTCGCCAATAGTGTATGCAACTATTGCAGCAATCAAAAAACCTGGCAGCAACCCAAGTGAACTTATTTTTTGAAAAAATGTATTGTTAGCAGCTAATTTTTTAAAAGGATCAGAAAAAGTAGTTAAAATGCAAAGTGTTATAGCTATAGTCATAGCAATCGGTTGTTCCATAAATTTTGCATCAAATTCTTTAAAGAATACTTGATAAAAAGCAGCAACTGCAGCGCCTAGAATAATGCCTGATTTAAGAGCATTAGGAATATTACTTACAATCTTTTCACTGAGTCCTGTAATGCCTAATAAGGCCACTAGCAATGTAAATTCAATACAAATTGCTGCCATAAATTGAAATGTTTCGACTTGATATTCTGCACCATTAGGTAAATAAAAACCCATTGTGGCAAAAACGCCTATCACAATTGGGTAGGCAGGAGTAATCCAGCCAGGGGCAAAAGGTACACCAAAAATTATTGGTCCAAAAGCTATTAAAGTTCCAGAAATAAATGATAAAGCAACACCCTCTTCAAATGTTAATCCCATACCCATAGCAATTGGTATACCAGCAAAAGCAGTAGCTCCAGAAATGATTAAACCCTGAAAAAATTCAGCTGCTCTAAATTTAATATGAATGAAAGGCACCCTTAATCTAAAAGGTCCCCATTTAATTCCGTTATCTTTAGTATTTATATTCATTTTGATAAATTCGCCATTCCATCTTCTAACCCCTTTAGTGTTAGAGGATACATCCTGTCATCGAATAATTCTTTTAATATACATATCGATGAGGTGTAATCCCAATGGTCATCAGGGACTGGATTTAACCAAGCCATATTTTCAAAGTGACTGGATAGCCTCTTTATCCAAATATGACCAGCCTCTTCATTCCAATGTTCAATACTTCCTCCAGCATTAGTAATTTCATACGGAGCCATAGTAGCATCTCCAACTACAATAATTTTATAATCAGATGAAAATTTATTGATAATATCTTGTACTAGAAATCTTTCTTGGCTTCTGCGTCTGTTATCCTTCCATACAGATTCATATATACAGTTATGAAAGTAAAAATATTCTAAATTTTTAAACTCAGTTTTAATTGCTGAAAATAATTCTTCACATAATTTAACATAAGGATCCATAGACCCGCCAACGTCAAACAAAACTATAACTTTAACTGAGTTTAGTCTTTCTGGTACCATTTTTATGTCTAGATACCCAGCATTTTTGGCTGTAGATTTTATAGTATCATCCATGTCCAGCTCAAGTTCATTTCCCTGTCTAGCAAATTTTCTGAGCCTTCTTAATGCCATTTTTATGTCTCTAGTTCCGATAATTACTGAATCGTCAAGATTTGAATATTGTCTTTGTTCCCATACTTTTACTGCTTTGTTTTGACCTCCTTCACCACCAACTCTTATACCTTCTGGATTTTGACCGCCATGACCAAAAGGAGATGTACCATTAGTTCCAACCCATTTATTACCGCCTTCATGTCGATCTTTCTGTTCATCTAATCTTTTCTTAAATTCCTCTAGAAGTTTTTCTAAACCACCTAGAGATTTAATTTTTTTTAACTCTTCTGGATCTAATTCTTTTTCAAAGGCTTTTCTCAGCCAATCTTCTGGTATTAATGCCTGAAAAATATCTTCTAATTTCTCGATACCTTTAAAATAAATATCAAAAGCTTTATCAAACTTGTCATAGTGCTTTTCGTCTTTTACAAGAGTCGCTCTTGAAAGATAATAAAAATCATCAAGATCTGCATAAATTAATTGATTTTCAAGTGCTCCAAGTAAATCAAGTAATTCTCTGACAGTACATGGAACACCTGCAGATCTAATAGTTTGAAATAAATTAATTAACATTTACTTTGTATTAGATTCTCTTCTAGACATGAAAGCCAATCTTTCGAGAAGTTGAACATCCTGTTCATTTTTAAGCAGCGCTCCATATAAAGGAGGTATTGCTTTTGAAGAATCTGCATTCTTCAGAATTTCATCAGGCATATCATCAGATAATAAGAGTTTTAACCAATCTATTAATTCTGAAGTTGATGGTTTCTTTTTTAAGCCTGGAATTTTTCTAAGATCAAAAAATATTTCAAGTGCATCTTTAACAAGTTTTTTCTTTATTTTTGGATAATGAACCGAAACAATTTGATTCATCGTGTCTCTGTCTGGAAATTGAATATAATGAAAGAAACATCTTCTTAAGAAAGCATCTGGTAATTCTTTTTCATTATTTGAGGTCATTATGATAAGTGGTCTATGCTTAGCTTTAATGGTTTCTCCAGTTTCATAACAAAAGAATTCCATTCGATCTAACTCTTGTAATAGGTCATTTGGAAATTCAATATCAGCCTTATCTATTTCGTCTATTAAAAGAACAACTTGTTTATCTGATGTAAAAGCTTCCCATAATTTTCCTTTTTTAATGTAATTAGCTATATCTTTAACTCTTTCATCGCCTAATTGTGAATCTCTTAGCCTGGTAACTGCGTCATATTCATATAATCCTTGAGATGCTTTAGTAGTTGATTTTATATGCCATTCAATAAGATCCATATTAAGAGCATTTGCTACCTCAATAGCCAGAAGTGTTTTTCCTGTTCCGGGTTCACCTTTTACGAGTAATGGTCTTTCCAAGGATTTAGCAGCATTAACAGCCATGCTCAAATCATCAGTTGATATGTAGTTTTTTGTACCTTTAAATTGCATATGAATTCCTTATTTAGATAATTTTTCTTCAGACTTTAGTATTCTAGTTAGTTGACGGCTAGAAGCAACTAAGTTTCCATTTAAATCCCATAAATTACAATCTTGTTCAAAATAACCTTTATTTATATCTGTTGCTTTAAAATCTGCATATATTACTTCAGTAGTTGGTAGCTGTCTTATATGGGTCGTAAGTGTAATTGTCGGAACCCATCCTAATGCCCCGTATTTATTACAAACAACCGGAGGTAGTATATCTGAATAAAATGACAGACAATATTGATCTGGAAGACCGCCATCCATATTTAAATATGCTGAACATCTAGCTTCATATTTTGAGTAATTATCATTATCTTTTCTTCTCCACCATGCATGATCAGGATGGATAAAACATTTTAGTTGATGAATAAATGATGGTGTAAAACCTTTTGATATTTCATCATAATTAAGGTCTACGTATTCATCTATGTGCTTATCACTAAATATTTTAGGTAGTTGTTTTTTTAATCCATCAAATCCTTTCATATGATGAAAATCTGAACAAGTTCCAGTGAATGTTGTACAGACTTTGTCATCTTGTAATAGTTTTACAATTCCAGAGGAGCTTCCTTTCCCTATTTTGAGCACTTCAACCTCAAGAGTAAGTGGTTTTGGATCAATTCTGTTTAAATATTGCACAGAGGAACTTATGGCTGTTGAATGAGGTAATACTGTTGTGAGGGCTTTATGCATAAGTGCCATAAGATAGCCTCCATGTGGTGTATTACCCACAAAATAATCTGTATTAGGCTCAATAATAAAATTATTATTATCATTGTCGTCTATAGAAATTGCCTGCTGAAACTTTTGAAAATGATTCATGATTAGTTAATTTTAGTTCATAATCTACATTTTAAAACAAAATCATAATGCATAGTATCTTTGATATAGCCTGCAATTTTACAAGTGATAGATTTGATGACGATCTTGAAGTAGTAATTAAGAGAGCTAAACGAAATAATATTACCAAATTTGGTCTTATATGCAGTCGAGTTGGTGACTTGACTAGGTTATTAAAAATTTATAATGATTATTCTGATTCAATGTATTTTACTATAGGTGTGCACCCTCATCATGCAAATGAAATAAACAAAAATAATATAAATGAAATTACAGATTTAATAGCAAAATACTCTCCAAGTGCAGTTGGAGAAACAGGATTAGACTTTTTCAGAAATTTTTCAACATACGAAGAACAAATTTATGCTTTTGAAGAACAAATTAAGATAGCCATTCAATTTAATAAACCTCTATTTCTTCATCAAAGAGACTCTCATGACGATTTTATTAAAATTTTTAAAAAATATTCTTCAGACATTAATAAGGCTGTAGTTCATTGTTTTACTGGATCACAATCACAGCTTGATCAGTATCTTGAGCTAAATTGTTTTATTGGTGTAACGGGTTGGATTTGTGATCAAAAAAGAAATGTTGAGCTTAGGAAGACTATTAAAAATATACCCTTGTCTAAGCTAATGATTGAGACTGATTGTCCGTATCTTATTCCAAAGGATCTTCCTAGAAAGCCAAAAAATAATAGAAACGAACCTTCTAATCTTAATCATATTGCTGCTGAAATTTCTAAGCTAATGGAAGTTGATACTGATGAAGTTATAAAGAATACTTATGAAAATAGTGTAAATTTTTTTGAGGCTAAATCATCTAAAAGCGTCAACAGATAGATTAAAATCATTGCAGATTTTTTCAATATCTGACCCAACCTTTTTTGAGTTATGTTTAATCTTTGGCTTAGTTTTTGAAAATCTTGGTGATGGAGTTGGTTGATTAAAGCCATCTACTTCTGTAAACGCATTTCTCGCTAAGTTATGTGGATGTGTCATAGACTCATCCATATCTAAAACTGGCGAAACGCAAGCATCACTATTTGAAAATATTGTCTCCCATTCAGATCTTTTTTTTAGCTTTATTTTTGAGCTTATAACTTTTTTAAGATCTGGCCATAGTAACTTGTTGTGTTGGTCTAGAAATTTTTCGTCAAATATTTCCAACTTTTCAAGAAGTTCGCTATAAAAATGCGGCTCTATTGAACCAACTGCAATATATTTTCCATCAGAACATTCATATGTGTCATAAAAATGCGCAAATCCGTCTAGCAAATTTGATTCTCTCTTATCTTCCCAATGGCCCATTTCCTTTAAAGAATAAAAAAAAGACATTAATGATAGTGATCCATCTACCATTGCTGAATCAACAATTTGTCCCTCACCTGACTTGATAGAATGAATCAATGCTGAAACTATTCCAAAAGCAAGATGCATTCCTCCTCCGCCATAATCTCCGATTAAATTTAGAGGTGGAATCGGATTAGAATCTTTTCGACCAATTGCATTTAATGCACCAGTCAAACTTATGTAATTAATATCATGGCCAGCAAGTTGAGACATTGGTCCATCTTGTCCCCAGCCAGTCATTCTTCCATAAACTAGTTTTGGATTTCTTTTATGACAGACATCGGGTCCAAGTCCTAGCTTCTCCATAACACCTGGTCTATATCCTTCAAAGACAACATCAACTTGATCAATTAATTTGAGTACTTCTTCTATAGTTTTTTTGTTTTTAAGATCTGCTGTTATAGAAAGCTTAGAGCGATTATGTATATCAAATTTATTTTCAGTTCCATCGATGTCTTTTCGACCAATTCTAATTATTTCAGCACCCATATCTGCCAATAACATCCCGCAATATGGACCAGGACCTAATCCTGAAAATTCTAAAACTTTAATATTGTTTAATGGACCCATGTATTCATCTTATTGAAAAACTTTGTATTTTACTAATAGATTAGGTAACAATGTTAATGATGATATATAAGCTAGTAACATTGCCAAAGCAGTGAATAATCCAAAAAGTACTGTTGGATAAAAGTTTGATAAGGATAGAATGCAGAACCCAGCAGCTATAGTTGTTGCAGTATAAAATATTGCTCTACCTGTTGTTAGATGTGCATTTTTTAATGCGATCTCAATAGAGTTAGAATTTTTTAACTCTTTTTTATATCTATAAATATAATGAATTGTATTATCAACAGCCATACCAACGCTGATTGCTGCAACAGTGATAGTCATTATATCTAAAGGAATATTCAGCAGTCCTAATAAGCCCATTACTGATGATGCAACAAATATATTTGGTACAAGCCCAATGATCATGACTTTAATGGATTTAAATATTAATAAAAGCATTAATGAAATTATTGCAAATACAATAATTAATGAGCCTATTTGTGACTTAAATAATGATTGAAGCATATTATTATATAAAACTGCTAATCCTGTGATTTCATATTGATCAGGATCAAGATTAAAGATATTCTGAAGATCATTATCTATTTTTTTTAATAATTTATTTCTATTTAAGGTCGATGCTGATTCATTCACCCTAGTGGAAATTCGAACAACAGAATCATCTTTATTAATATACGCATATAATAAATCTTCTCTAATATCTTCCGGAAGAACAGTTCTAAGAAGAGCAAGCTCAAGATCATTGAGATCTTCACCATCATTTATTGCTCTGGCTAGCTTTACCCCACTAGCTACACTTAAGACCTTACCTATTTCTGGTGTTGAATCGAGATAATCATGTATTCTTTCTAATTTTTCTAAAGAATATATATTCCACCAATAACCTGAGGCTGTACTTGTCTCATCCTCAAAAAGATCATCATCGAATAAATCATCGTCAATTTGTATTGACTCAAAGTTATCCTGAGGTTTTGAAATAATAATATCTAATGTTGCTGTACCTCCAAGTTTAGAATCTATCTCAAACATTCCTTTATAAATCTCAGTGTTTTTGTCAAAGTAATCTATGAATCTATTTTCAACATCTAGTTTTGAAATACCAAAACATAAAATAATAAATGATGATAAAAATGCTATTAAAACAAATGACTTATTTTTGTTTGAGAAATTGAGTAAAAATTGGTTAATTTTATATAACGATAAATAATCTTTGGTGGTATCGTTTTTAATAAGGTAGAGTAAACAAGGAAGGAAGGTAAACGTCAATATGAACGCTATAGATATTCCAAATGCCATCATTTTACCAAACTCTATTACCGGCTTTATCTCACTAAAGGTTAAAGAAAGGAAAGCCACCGCAGTTGTTAAGGCTGCAAAAAAACATGGTGGAAACATTTGATCATAGCCTCTAATAAGAGCTTCTTTAAAATTAGTTTCTTTATTTATCTCATTAATTTTTACTAGCAAATGAACTGTAAGTGAAATAGTAAGTATCAGTAATAAAGCTATAAAATTTGATGAGACAACGCTTATCTTCCAATCCATATAGCCAAGAAAACCTGCAGTTATGAATGTAGTTAGAAAAGCGTTAAAAAGTGGAATAATTACGAGCCATATTGAACCAAAGAATAAATACAGCATTATTGCAAATATTAGTGCAACTGCTGATCCAAAAATAATAAGATCAGATTGAATATATTCCATCATATCGGAGGCAATCATTGATGGGCCACCGAGGTATATAGTAGCTTCAGATTTATATTTATCTAAAGTGCCTCTAATATTATTAATTAATAATTTACTGAAATGAGATTCTTGGTCATTTAATTCACTAATTCTACTATTTACTTGATTGAGTCTCTCTTGAAGAGCTAAATTTTTTTTAATAGTTGAGATTTCTTTTGAAGATAGATCATCAAGAATTTTATACCTTTCAGATATTAATTGATCATACTCATCATTACCTTTCAAAACTACTTGCATTGCTGTAACTTTTCCATCACTGCTGATAATAAGATCCTTGTAGATTGGATTATTTACTATTTCATCTTTGGCTAGCTTGAGATCAATTGAATCATCAGTAAGATCTTTGATGTTATCTGCAACTTCAGTAAGACCTACTTTTGGTTGAAAAAATATTGGAGCATCGAGAATAGAAAGAACAGAATCAACACCATCAATGTTTTTTAAATCGTTTTCAAGATTGGCGATTCTGTTAAGAGAATAATCTGTAAAAAGTTCTTTTTTTGGTTCATAAGTAACAATTAAAAAACTTGAATCACCAAACTCATCCTCAGCTTTTCTAAAAGTTTTAAAAGCTTCATCACCTTCTATGATCAAAGCTTCTGAAGAAGCATCTAATTTGAAATTATTTAAACCAACCGCTGAGGTAATTGATAAAAAGAATATTGTAAAAATTACAAATAAATACTTATCAATTAAAAACGTTGCAACATTCTTGATATCAACTCTCATTATTGTCTATTTGCACAATTTGGTGAATCTAAAACAATTGGGTCATTTTCATACTCAGCTATATCAAATGCATAAATTGAAAGAGCATGAATTTTATTCATTATTTCATCCAAAGCTTTATAAACCAGCTGATGTCTTTTAACATTATTTAGTTCCTTAAATTCATTAGATACAACTATCAATTTGAAGTGGCTTTCAGATCCTTTTGGAACATTATGCATAAAGCTCTCATTACTAATGCTTAAGACAGATGGATGTAAAGTATCATTAATAATTTCTTTGATTTTTTTTTCTATTACCTTTTCCATATTTTGTTATATATCAAAGCAAACAAAACTATAAAAGAAGCTCCAATTGCAACAGGCATAATAACGAATTCAAAAGTTTTTGCACCTAAAATAGCAATGATGGGGTTTGCGCCTGCAGGTGGATGAACGGTGTTAGTTAGCATCATCATAATTATTGCTAGGCCTAGTCCAGATGCTATTGCAAAGGCCGATTCTCCTAGGAAGTAAAACATTAATACACCTGAAGAAGCAGATAAAACGTGACCGAAAAATACATTACGAGGACTTGCTAGTGGACTATCATGAACAGCCATGACCAATACTAAGCTTGCTCCAAATGGCGGTATTAACCAAATATTATCTTCATCAATGGAATTTATGTATGCTATAAAAAAAATGCATAAAAAAGCACCTATTCCCGAAATTAGTATATTTTTATGCTTATCTGATAAAAGGTTTAAATTCATATTAGTTAGATTAACTCATTTTCGATCTAAATATAAATATCATCCGTTTAGATCAGGTGATTCTCTCAAGCTTATGATTTGATTTATAACCTGCTCCCACTTTATCCATTCCTCGCTATCAAGCTCAGCTGCATATTCTGCTGCCCTTAACATCGCAATAGATTCTGCATCATCACCATATTGCGAAATTAATACGTTTGCTAGTGATTTTATATAATCGTTATTGTTCATAAAATGAAAGTAAATTTGAAATCATTATCCCATGTATAATTTATTCTTAGAATAATAAATATTGATAAATGAATATACTTTGGATTAAAGATAATAAAATCGGACATGAAAAACAAGTTAAAGTGCTCTTGGATGAATTATCAAAGACAAATGAAATCACAATAATTAACGATGATTATCTTGGAAGGATAGGAAAATATTTTGACTGGCCTTATGAATTCTTTAATCTTCTTACCTTGAATCTATGTCAAAACAAATTAGATTGGATTGACATTCTTTACTTAAATAAAAGTTCGGATACAACAAGAGATTTACAAAATATTTTAAATAAAACTATTGATATAGATATTATTATCGGTGCTGGACATGGAACTCATTCAAGAATTCTATATTTAAAAAAATTTTTCAGTCACTTTAATCCTAACAATCAAGTAAAAGCAATTTCAATACTCACTCCTTCGTTTAGAAAAGGATCTTTTGATCTGATTTGTGCACCGCTTCATGACAAAAAAAAGTTTAAGTCTAATGACGAAAATGTAATATATTTTGAAGGTGCCATTAGTAAAGTATTCGATAGTCCGATCGACAAAGAGATCGGTTTTATTGGTATTGGAGGTAAAAATTCACATTTCAAATTCGATGATCATAAAATTTATGAACAAATAGAGTATGTGCTTTCACTTTATCCAAATAAAAATTGGTATATTTTTAATTCTCGAAGAACATCAACAGAATTAAATAAACTTATAAGCACGATTAAATTTAAAAATTATATATTTGTAAATTCAACTAATTCTGTAGATATCTCTTATGATCAAATAATTGAAAAAGCATCTATTAAATTTGTCACTCAAGATAGTATTAATATGGTTTATGAGTCTCTGTCATCAAATGGTGAAACAATACTTTTCAACATGGATTACATAAATAAAGATAAAGTTGTAAATCAAATACATCAACTTCTAAACAATAAAAATGTCGGGTATATTGAAAAAAGCTATTTAACTGATGGCTTAAAGTCTATAAAAATTAAAAAACAAGTAAATCATATTTTGTTTACAGAGGTAGAAAAATTATGTTTCAAATTAAATAATTTTCTAAAACAATGAGAATTGTTCATTTTGTATTAAGTAAAAATTACTCAGGAATAGAACAACATGTTAATGAGTTGATTGAAAATAATATGAAGAATGAATGTATTCTTATATGTAATGAATCTATAGCTAAAAAATTTAATAAAAATATAAATAAAAAAATAATA
>TARA_B100001057_G_scaffold309842_1_pt1 | contig 14083 bp, 13 predicted proteins | sample TARA_B100001057 | Tara Oceans TARA_B100001057 (sample SAMEA2621839) | marine metagenome | biome: marine biome (ENVO:00000447); feature: surface water layer (ENVO:00002042); material: "saline water (ENVO:00002010), including plankton (ENVO:xxxxxxxx)" | depth 5 m
AAAAAAATTTGAAGTTTACAGTCAAGGAGGTGGTGCTATGGTAACACGTAGTAAAGGATTAAAAGATGAACAAGGAGGTTCTAAATACAATATAGCTATTTATAAAAATGAAGGAGAAACTATAATTAATACTTTATTAGAATATGACGAACCATATATATTATTAATGCAATTAAATTTATTACCATCACAACATACGAGTGCAGCAGATATAAATAAAACTTTTAAGGGCGAGGTAGAATCTATAATTCAAGGAAAATCGTTGGATAATACTTATAAGACAATGTGTGAAATAATTGAAAAATGTTATAATAACAATTTTGAAACAATCGAAATTGAATATGGCGATGAATCTCTTAATGTACCTATATTAACAAATGTTATTAAAGATATCACTAATGTACAAGAAGCTATTTTACAAGGAGTTAGTCCACAAGAAGCTAAAGCAGACGGTGAAGATGATTCTTCAATAAGTTATATACAAAAAATAGAGACAGTTTTAAATGAAAAATTTAAAAACAGATATGCATATATACCTTTAATATATTTAGAAGATGATAAAAAAACAATAATAGTATTATATGATAGTAGAAAAGAGGGGAGAAATGATTTAGTTGTTTTTTTGTATCAAGGAAATAAACAAGCGGGTTATATAATAATAAAAAAAAATATTTTAACTAGAATATTGCAAACAGATCATAATTTTCTTGGACTAACAAAAGTAGAAGAAGAACAAGGAGAACTAAAACAAGAAGAACAAGGAGAACTAACACAAGAAGAACAAGGAGAACTAGAAGAAGAAGAACTAGAAGAAGAATTATATACAATAGATCAACAAGGGGGGAGTGGTTTTACAAATGATGTTTCTAAAGAATTAGATAATAACTATATTTTTAATTGGTCACTTAATGAATTTGAATTACAAATTAATAATTTAATTAAAAGGTTACAATTATCAGAAGAAGAAAAATATATTTTACAAAATAAAGACAAAGATTCATTAATATCAAAAAAATTATTAACTATTTTAAATAATGACAAATTAAAATCATTAAATATTAATTTATTACAAGATATTAATAGATATTACATAAATAATTTAGTTAATATACTAGCATTATATGAGTATAATTTAATATTAAATGAAGATGATGCTAGATGTTATTATACTGAAGTAGATAATTTTAATAAAATTAAAACACCTGAAAATTGGGAATTATACTTTTTGATTAAGACAATGATGGAAGAACTCGAAAAAAATAACAAAGAAAGTAGTGACAAATTATGCCTATTTTATTTAGATGTGTATTTATATAAAAATCATCCAAAATTATATGTTAAATTACTTGAAATTAAATATCTAATACTAGATCCAATTATAGTAGATAAAGAACATCAATTAATTATATCAGAGTTGAGTAATGAATATTTTAAAAATTATATTGAATATATGGATAATATTTTTAATGAATCTATTAAAAATGCAGAACAACAATATAAGGAGTATTATTCAAGAGAAAGAAATTTTGATAATGATTTAAAATACTTGAATGATAATAATTTGACAACAAAAGGTTTTACCAACTTATTTTTTAATATTAAAAATATTAATGGAAATTTTAAGCCACAAACTATAGAAATGGCTAAAAGAGAAGAAACAACAGAGTTAACTTCTTCGACACCAGTTACTACAAATAAATTAGGAGAAGGACAGAATAATTTTAAATCAATTATGCCGCAAAATTTATTTGAAACAAGAATTAAGTCTCCTGGAATAGCCGGTGGAAAAAAATCAAAAAAATATAAAAAAACAAAGAAGAAAAAGATAAAAAAGAAAAAGACGCGTAAATATAATAAAGGAAAAAATAAAAAATACACGCGGAAAAATAAAAAGATTAAAAAACTTAAAACAAGAATAAAAGCTAGAAAACAAAAAAACAAAAAGACTTAAACCAATAAGAGTATATAATAAAATGACAGAACAACACGATAATACAGTAAAAACCCTTTTACAAGATGGTGACATATTAAAGGATCAAGATCAATTGATATTTGATCCTTTCAACCCAAATAACCATGAGATAACACAAAAACAAGTAGAAGCAATATTAAAAGAATATGGAGTTCCTGATAAGGTTCATAATTTTGAATTATATCGTAGAGCTTTTATTCATAAATCATATGTAAAAAGACCTGAGTTGGAAAACCAAGAAAGGGGTGTTATTATTGTAGAAAAACCAAAGGATTGTTTACCTTTAAAAACAAAATCAAATGAACGATTGGAATTTTTAGGAGATGGTGTTTTGGAATGTATAACAAAATATTATTTGTATCGTCGTTTTCCAAAAGGTAATGAAGGATTTATGACAGAAAAGAAAATTGCATTGGTAAAGAATGAATCTATTGGAAAAATGGCATATGACATGGGTATAAATAAGTGGTATATTATGTCAAAAAATGCCGAAGAAAAGAAAACAAGAACAAATCTTAAAAAATTGGGATGTTTATTTGAATCATTTTTAGGAGCATTGTTTTTAGATTTTAACAAAATATCAATTAATGATGATAAAGAATGGTTCAAAAATGTTTTTGTAACTGGACCGGGTTGGCAAATTGCTCAAATTTTTGTTGAAAATATTTTTGAGCGTCATGTAAATTGGACAGAATTGCTAGAAAATGATGATAATTATAAAAACATTCTACAAGTTATAATACAAAAGGAGTTTAAGACAACGCCTGTTTATGTAGAAATTACGCAACCAGACGAAGAAGAGGGGTATCATATGGGCGTATATTTATGTTTAGGTTATCAACATCACCATAGCTTAAATCATGAAGATTCAGTACCATTCAGTAATTTTAAAACATTAAAAGCAATACAAGAATATATAGAAGAAAATGAACAATTATATGTTTTCTTTGGAGAAAGCAAACATAAAATTAAAAAAAAGGCTGAGCAACAGGCTTGTAAAATAGCAATAGAACAAATACAGAAATAAACAAAATAAATATATATAAATAAAGTATATAAATGGCGACATTAATTGAACAATTAAAAAAAAAACCAGCACCAAAAAAAAAAGAAATATTTCAAGTTAAAATACCCCAACAAAAAGAAGGCGTAGAAGTTAATGTTCCAATTGTAATAAATTTAGATAAGAATTTGGATAGAAGTGATATATTAAAAAACTTACAAGATGTGTTACCTACAAATATAGAATCAATTACTCAAGATAAATTAGAAGAAAAAGAAGATATTGTACTAAAAGAACAATTATTAAAATCAAATTTATCACCTATAGAAGAAGGCGAAGAACGCGAAGAAGGCGAAGAAGGCGAAGAACGCGAAGAAGGCGAAGAAGGTGAAGAGGGTGAGCAAAAGGGACCAGTTGAAGGACAGGATGAATCCGTAGATGAAAAAGAAGAAGTATTGCAACCATTAAGAGAGATGGCAAAAAGAGAAGAAGTTGAAAAAGTTAAAAAACCAACACCAATTAAAATATCGAGAAGCATGTTTAAAAAGAAAAAAAGGCGCGAAACAACAAAAAATTATGGAATTAGAGGTACAGTAGTAGGAGGAGATGATGATGAAGAATTTATAGAAGAACAAAAAAGATTAATGAGTAAATTTAAGAAAGAAACAGTAGAACATGTTGTAAATCCTTATTTTATGAATAATAGAAAAAAGTTTATTAGTTTTATGAATAAATTAAATGAAAAATACAAAGATTCATTGGAAGAAGAAGCTAAAAGTATATCTTGTGACAGAGATGCTGGTCCATTTAAATTAATGACACATCAAATGGTAGTAAAAGACTATTTAAATTTATATACGCCATATAGAGGATTATTAATATATCACGGTTTAGGTGCAGGTAAAACGTGTTCTTCTATTGCTATAGCCGAAGGTATGAAAACAACAAATAAGGTTGTAATAATGACACCAGCTTCCTTAAGAGATAATTATATATCAGAATTAAAAACATGTGGAGATATTTTATATAAATTAAATAATCATTGGGAATTTAAAGAAACAGTTGGAAATAAAGAACGTGAAGAAGAATTAGCATTTTTATTAAATATACCAACAACGGTTATAAAAAAAAATGGCGGAGCATGGTTTGTAAACTTAAAAAAAGAGCAAAACTATGATAAATTAACACGTGATGAACAAATATCATTAAACGAACAGATAGATTTTATGATAACGCGAAAATATAAATTTATAAATTACAATGGTATGCGAATGAAAAGTTTTGAAGATTTAAAGGAAAAAGGTTCGGATAATTTTTTTAATAACAAAGTAGTAATAGTAGATGAGGCACATAATTTTGTAAGTAGAATAGTCAATAAAATAAAGAAAAAAGATTCATTATCATACAGACTTTATGATAAACTAATGGATGCTACTAATTGTAAAATAGTATTTTTAACAGGAACGCCAATTATAAATTATCCTAATGAAATTGCAGTATTATTTAACATGCTACGTGGTTATATAAAAACTTTTAATTTTAAGATAGAGATTAAAAAATCAGGTAAAGTTGATCAAAATTTTATAGAAAAACTTTTTAAAAAATATATGAGAACTCACGATTATATAAGATATAACCCATCGTCAAAGGTAATACAAATAACTCGGAATCCATTTGGATTTGTGTCACTTTACAAAAATAAAGAATATTCTGGAGTTGAATATAGGAAAAAAAATGAAAGATGTGAGGTTCCTGGAAAAAGAGATACTTGCGAAGATGGCTATATTTGTGATGAAAATAACACGTGTAGTTTTTTATCAGATGAATATTTCACAAGACAGTGTAAAAGTATACTCAAAAAAGAAGAGATTGAAGTTAAAAGATTTGAGTTAAATAAAGATTTTGCGTTACCCCACATTAATGATGAATTTATAGAATATTTTATAGATGATACGACAAAAGAAATAAGAAATTTGAGTTTATTTCAAAAACGAATATTAGGTTTAACATCGTATTTCAGAAGTGCACAAGAGCAACTTATGCCAAGATATGATGTTAATAAAGATTTCAAGGTTGAATTAGTTGAAATGAGTGATTATCAGTTCGGTATTTATGAAAAAGCTAGAGAAGGTGAAAGAGATATGGAGAGAAAAAATGCAAAAAAACGAAAATCAAAATCAATGATAGGTGCAATGGGAGAAGAAACAGTTTCAACTTATCGTATTTTTAGCAGAGCATTCTGTAATTTTGTATTTCCAAGAGAGATTGAAAGACCAAAACCTATGAAAGATCAAGATTTGGTTGATGTAATAACACAAGGTGGTATTAATGAAGATGATTTAGATGCTATTTCTGTAGACGAGAAATTAGAAAATATTGACGGAAGTTATGCCGGTGAAGATGAGGATGAACTAAAAGAGCGTGAAAAAGATTTAACTGATAGATCATATCCAGAAAGAATATTGGAAGCTTTAAGATATTTAAAACTAGACGCTAAAGAATATTTAACACCGAAAGCATTAGAAACATATAGTCCCAAGTTTTTAAGAGTATTAGAAAATATACAAAGTGAAGATAATCCAGGTTTACATTTAATATATTCCCAGTTTAGAACATTGGAAGGTATAGGTATTTTATCACTTATTTTAGAAGCAAATGGTTTTGCAAGATTTAAAATAAAAAAAGACAAGGTTACAAATGAATGGGTTGTAGATATAGACGAAGATGATATAGGAAAACCAATGTATGCTTTGTATACAGGTAAAGAAGAAAAGGAGGAAAAAGAGCATATTAGAAATATTTACAATGGTTTATGGGATAAAGTCCCCGCTTCATTGGTAAAATATGTATCAAAAATAGCTGATAATAATAATCTAGGTGAAATTATTAAGGTTTTAATGATTACAAGTAGTGGAGCCGAAGGTATTAATTTAAAAAATACTAGATTTGTTCATATTATAGAACCTTATTGGCATCCAGTTAGAATAGAACAGGTGGTTGGTAGAGCTAGAAGAATTTGTAGTCATAATAAATTACCTGAAGAATTAAAAACAGTTGAAGTATTTTTATATTTAATGACATTAACAGAGGAACAAAAGACATCTAAAGAATCTGGAGGATTGGCTTCACAAGATTTGTTAATTAAAGATGTTAGTAAAAAAGATAAAAAAACACCTTTTACTAGTGATGAAACATTGTGGGAAATTTCAACTATAAAACAGGATATTAATAAACAAATATTAACAGCAATAAAATCAACATCTATTGATTGCAAATTACATAAAGAAAGTTCTGATGAGCCATATGTATGTTTAACATATGGTGATCCAAATCCTAATGAATTTACTAGTGCGCCAATTTTAAGAGAGTCATCAAAAGATGATGAAGAGAAATTGAATGTTAAAAAGGTTAAAAAACGTTTTGAAAAGGTAACATTAAAAGGTGTCGTATATGCTTTAAATAGATATAATTCATCTGTTTCATTTAAACAAGCACCTGAGGGGGAATTATACTTGTATAGTGATTTTCAAAAAGCTAAAAAGAATAAAAACATTGAAGGTATGGAATTGTATGGATATTTAAAAGTAGATAAAAAAACAGGCAGTTTTTATATAGATAAAGCTTAATATTAGAAAGATATAATATAAAATAGTAAAGAATATTTATTTAATAGAATATTTAGCTATTCTTATAGTATTTTTTGGTAAAACTCCTCTAGATTTAGCTTTAGATAATTCATAATTAGAAAAATTATTTATTGTTGTTTTAATAGTAATATGTGGTTTTTTATGTTTAAAGAATGTATGCGTTCTCTCCATTTAACAATTAATTGATAAAATTTTTATATTGTTTTAATATATAATGACTGGGCAACATAATATGAATTTATTGAGAGTACCTAATGCTGGAGCAGATCAGGAATATGTCAATAAGATTGAAAATTTAAGGGCTAAAGCACAACATATCGAAAATATGAACGTTGTGAGACCTGATATAGAAAAGAAAAGTAAATCAAGAATAGATGACAAATCTGCGAAAGTAGCTTTAAAATCTCTACCAGGTATGTCAGATGATGTTGAAGGACAAATTAGACAATACTTGCGGGGGGGGAGAAAAAGAAGAAATACACGTAGAAAGAGAGGTCGTTCAAGGGGTAGAAGTAGAAGAGTTAAAACCAGAGGCAAGAGAACTAGAAATAGACGCGGAAGCAGAGGTAAAAGCAGACGCGGGAGCAGAGGTAGAAGCAGACGCGGGAGCAGACGCGGTAGGAGATAAATTATTTAATTTATTTAAAATTAATTCATGATTATTTAAAATTAAATCTTGATTTTTTAAGATTTTATTAAGCAAGTTACTAATATCTTCATTATCTTTATTAAGATTTAATTTTGATGATGAGGTCATAGTTTTTAATTTATTTAAAAATAAACTAGAAACATTTTTTTTATTATGTGATATTTCATCTACCGTTTTTAATACTTGGTCATCCCTTATATTAAATGTAACTTTTTTATTTTTATTAGTTAGGTTATTTTTATTGGGTTGATTGTTTTCATTTGGTTGATTGTCTTTAGAAATTTCATTATTATCTATCTTTAACCATTTTGCAGCTTCTTCCGTATTTTTTTTATGAGAATTCATTATATTTTTAAGTTCTTCCTCACGTTGTTTCATTGTTTCATCATAACTTTCTTTATTTAAAGGTTTTTCATCAAAATTGTCTGAAAAATCTATGTCTTTTGGTTTAGGTTTATGATTTAAAGATTTAAAATTTTCTTCTTGTTCTTTTAATTTTTGATCAAAAATAGTATTTTTATTAGTTTGAATTAATTCGTTTGGTCTAGGATTTAATTTAATTTCACCTTCACTAAGAGATATCTTGTTAACTTGGGAAATATGATTGTTTTGTTTTTTTGAGTTACTATTTATATATTCTAATGTTATGTTTTGAATATTTTGAATAACAGCTTTATTCATTTCTATTAGATTACTTTTGAATACTAGCCTGTTATTATGAATTTTTTCAATTTCAAAATTTAATATTTTTTCAAATATATCAGGTTTTGTTTTTTTAATAAGATTATCATCTAGTATTTGATTTAAAAGTTTGATATTTTCGGTATTTAACATTAAGATATAAATAACATATATTAATTAGTTTTATGTTATTTATTAGTATTAAAATCTAAATATTAAAGTATTTACTTCTAAATTTTGCCATTTTATCATCTTTAATTATATTTTTGTTAATATTTTCAAATGTTTCACCTTCCAAAAGAGAGATTATAAAATACATACTATACATTCCACACTGACCATCTTTATACTGATGCCGTTTTTCATTGTGAATAATTTTATATTTTTTATTAAGTTTTCTTGCCTGTTTTTTTACGTTTTTACAGAATTTCATAATTCTACCAGGAGCGGGGTCTCCATAACTATCAAAAAAATAGATATGTTTTTTGTGTGTATCAATAAAAACAGAAACCCAATGAGAACCTGGTTTGTTATGTTTATCTAAGTTAAAAACTACACCGAATTTTTTATTATTTTTATCTAATTCTTCTTTTAAATTAAAATTACACAAATCATTCCAAACGCATTCGTCTTTATATATTTTTTTATCGTAATCTAAAGGAGAAGCTCCTAAAAATCTAAATGTTTTATCATATTTTTCCCATTGCTTCATAACATTTTCAATATCAATTGTTGATAACCATTCATATTTATTTTTTTTCCACGATTTGGGACTTTTTGGTGCAAACATTTTATTCATTTTTTCAACATTAATATCATTTTTAATACATTGATGTTTTATCCAACACGACTCTTTTTCACACGTTTGATTCATCGCTTTATTTAATTTTTCCCATATTTGTTTAGGGTTATTAGTAAGTATTTTTGAATCACAATGTCTTTTATTCCAAGCATTTTTAAGGTTTATTAAAGCTTCTTTTGTGTAACAGGTATATTTTAAACTATTTTTTTTTGGAGAACAAGCCATTTTTTTTAATTTTCTTGTTTTATTTTTTATTTTTCCCTTTTTTTTATTATTATATTTTCTTGTTCGGTTCATTAGTATTAATATATTAAAATAAATTAAATTTTTACAAAAATTATACAATAATTTAAATTAAGTTTTGTAATTTAAAAATATATTTTAACTATATATTTTAAATGAATTATTACTTTTTGGCATCATTCTTGTTAGGAGTAATTATTGATATAGTAGATGACTATGTTGATAATGAAAAGCCATTAAAAAAGTATCAAATTTTAGCTAATAATATTTTACAAGTAATTCTTATATTTTCAATAGTTTATCTAGTTTATATTGATAAAAAATTTAGTGATATTATTACCTTAATTTTTATTTTAGGTGGTTTAATAGGTTTTTTATTTGCTCCAAATATAATAGATTCAAAAATTTGGATTATATTAATTTTAATTGTAATTCCAAAATTTATTTTAAATATTACGAAGTATATTGAATTTATTAAAACAATGTTACTTAGAGACAAAAAATATTTTATGAAAAATTACGTATGCTTTGTTTTACCTTTATTTTTAATTGCAATAATATTTTCTCTTATTGAAGATAAAATAATTCCAGAAGAAACAAGTTATAGAAAGATATTTGATAGATTTTTTCAACTAGTTATGTGTATTATTTTTATTTTATATTCTAATTTAATGGCGACATATTTAAATATTGATAAAAATATAATTTATAATATGTTATTTTTAGTATATTCGTGGTTAGGTTTTTCAATTACATCAAGTATAAATCAAATCTCATATGTTATTTTAAGTAGTAAGTAACGAATCTTCATTAAAAAAATTACTATCTATTTGTTGTATTAATATTTTGAATTTATTAGTATATAGATTATATTTATTTAATAATTCTATTAAATTAATTTTATGGTTGTTATATTTTAAAGTTGCCGTTGCTTTACCTTTTGATAAAATATAATTATTAAATTTATTATCTTTTTCTTTATCTTTATTATCATCCATTAATTGAAACATCATACCAAAATTATTTCCCATTTTAGAAAAATCCTCAATATCATATACCATATTACTATCAGAATACATTGCTCCAATAATAAAACAAAAGGAAAATAGCGATGAAGTTTTAAATGTTATTAAGTTTTCATTAAATGTATTTTTATTTGTTATTTTAACATTTAATAGTTCTTCATAATTACTCTTTAAATCCATCATTTGGCCTACTACTAAATTTTTTCCTAATAATTCACACCAATAATTAATAAGTATACTCGTTATATTTTTATTTTTATTTATATCTATTTCATTAACGCTTGAATTTAATATTTTTAAAGATTCTGAAATCATATAAAATGCTGTTAGAATACTTTCATGTTGACCAAACATTTTAAATGCAGATGGTTTACCCCTTCTTATACTATCATTATCCATGCACGGTAGGTCATCAATTATTAAACTAGCCGCGTGTATTAATTCAACTGATACTATGGGAGCCCAATGTATGTTTTTAGAATTTAATGTTTCAATTATATGTTTAACTATAAATCCTCTTATACATTTTCCGCCTATCAATGAGTATTCTAAAGCATTTTTTAATTTTGATTTATCTAAAGTTTCTAAATATTTATTTACATATTCACTTATTTCATTTGAATACATTTTATTATAAAGTAAAATTAAAATAAAATGATAAATACGAATACTAAATCTTTGTAAAATTACTAGAAATATCTCTTACACTCGGAATTATTAATGTTTTTTTGGCCTTTTTTTTATATTTAACAAAATTTAATAAACTAGCTTTGGTATCAATGTGATTCATTATTATATTATTACTTTTACTAATATCTTCTTTAATTTTACTTTTTTCTATTATATTTTGTTTTTTAACATCATTTTTATTGTATTCAATATAGTCATTCTGAACACTTTTTGATAGTTCTTTAAATTTTAAATAATTAGCGCAAGATTCAGCATAGTTTGTGAAAATATTATTAAGTGTTGGGTCATCGCTTTTTTTATTATTTAAAAAATCTTTTGTAAGTAGAAATATTTTTTTTTTATATAATTTAATATTACTGCTATTTTTTGAATGATTTTGTTTTTCTTTATTATTTTTTTCACTAAGACTACTATTAAATATAGGATTTGTTAGTAATTGTAAATCTACATCTGTAGTTTTAGATGAATTTTTTTTCATTAAAATATAATTATTTATATATTTTAATATTTAAATTATAAATCTCTAAGTTGGACTCTTGTGCTATTATGAAATAATTCATGTCCTAATTTGCACATATTTGGATTAAAATTATTGAATCTTTGTTCTTTAAATAACAAGGCATGTGGTGTATTATTATTTATTTGTCTTGATTCAATATGATTGTTATTATATAAGTCGCTTTTAGAATCAGGAATAAATTTTGCTTGATCGCATTTTTGAATTGGAAAAATAGTACCTCTTAGTTTTGTTTCAATATCAATATTGTCTCTATAACTTTGAGTAGGAACATAATTAGATGGTGTATACATTGTATTAATATCAAATTTTTTATCTAATCTAGCAACCGTAACGGGTTTATTACAATCTAAAATAGGAAACAAGACCTGTCTAGTAGGAACACTTCTAAAGCTTTCGTGCATTTCTACTGATGCATTTGTTAAATTTCTCTGATATATTTTATTATTTAATTCATCAACTCTTTCTTGATTACACAATAAAACTTTATTAGTCATTTATATTCATAATAGATAATTAAATTATCAAAATACCTAAAGATTGTAATCCATAAATATAAATATATGTGTGGCATATTCGCTTTGTTTGGTTACGATAAAGATAAACATGGTTCATTAAAGTTTATAGAAGATAAGTTTAATAGAGGATTTGGAAGAGGACCTGAAAATAGTATTTTTAAAGAAATACGTATTTGTAACCAAACAATTATTATTGGTTTTCATCGATTAGCAATCAATGGTTATAATGTTGATTCATCAGAACAACCTATTGAAAAAAATGGTTGTATTTTAATATGTAACGGAGAAATCTATAATTGGAAAAATCTCTCTAAATTATCTAATTCTGAGTGTGAAACAGGTTCTGATTGTGAAATAATAATAGACCTTTATGAAAAATATGGTGCTTTGCAAACAGTACAGATGTTAGATGGTGTATTTGCCTTCTTACTACTTGATTTGAATAATAATAAATATTTTATAGCTAGGGATACATACGGAGTAAGACCACTTTTTATTTGGGAAGGTAATGATAATAGAGATTTTTTAATAGCTTCTGAGATGAAAATGGCAAGAAATATTATTAAAAATATTCCAAAACCATTTTCATCTGGTAAATATATTTATTCATCTTTAGATAAAGAAAGAAATCTCTCTCATATTTCTTTCTCAGAACCAAATAGTTTCACTAATTCTTCTCTCACTAGTATAATTAATATTAAATATATGATACGAGATTCTTTAATTAGTGCGGTTACAAAACGCGTTGATAATACGGATAGAGAGATTGCATGTTTGTTATCTGGTGGATTAGATAGTAGTTTAATAAGTGCATTAGTTTCAAATATATATAAAAAAATTAATATTGGTAAAAAAATTCATACGTGGAGTATTGGAATGGAAGGTTCAGAGGATTTAAAGTTTGCTAAACTTGTATCTGAACATATTGGTTCTATACATCACGAAGTTTTATTAAATGAAGATGATTTTATTAAAGCAATTCCAGAAGTAATTTATGCAATTGAAAGTAACGATACAACTACTGTTCGTGCAAGTGTTGGTAACTATTTAGTTTGTAAAGCTATAAAAGAACAAAGTGATGCAAAAGTTATATTTAACGGCGATGGAAGTGATGAGGTAACGGGTGGATATTTATATTTTCATTATGCACCTGATTCATTTGCGTTTGATAAAGAGTGTAGAAGATTACTAAAAGATATTGATTTATTTGATGTTTTAAGATCTGACAGAACAATATCTTGTCACGGTTTAGAAGCGAGGACACCTTTTTTGGATCGCGGTTTTGTCCAATCTTATTTGTCTATACCACCAGAAATTAGAAATCATAATTACGGTGAAAAGAAATGTGAGAAATATTTGTTAAGATCGAGTTTTGCAGATATGAATTTATTACCACACGAAGTATTATGGAGAACAAAAGAAGCTTTTAGCGATGGTATTAGTAAATCAACAAAGTCATGGTTTGAAATGATACAAGATTTTGCTAGTAATAAATTTAATATTTTAGATAAAAAAAAGGCTGAACAATATTATTACGATAAAATTTTTAATGTATATTATGGAGATAGTAAAGAGAATAAGCATACAATGCCCTATAAATGGATGCCTAAATTTATAAATGCTGAAGATGCCAGTGCTAGAACATTAGGAATATATAAAACATTAAATAAATAATATAGAAAAATTAATTATTTATGTATATATTATAATATGGATAACGATACTATAAAATGTAATGAATGTAATGGCATTGGTTTATGTAAAAGAAAGGGAACATTTAAATGTCATAATTGTAAAAATAGTAAATATAAAAACTGTTATTTATGTGAAAATGCGAATAAAGGAATTTATATAGAATGTAATAAATGTTTTGGAACTGGACAAATAAATATTTTAGATAGTTTAGTTAGAAATTCTATTCAAAATTTAAATATGAATAAATTTAAAATTACAACATTATAAAAAATAAAATATTATATTATATAATGTTTAACAAACATGCTGAAAAATTTTATTTATTATTAAAATTTACAGTTATTATATTGTATGTTATTTCTGTGTTTAAAATTTGGAGTGATGCTCCTAAGTATTTAAAATATATTGATTTACTGTTTAATTTTGTAATTGGCGTTTTACTTATAATGATATATAATCCTTTTAATAAAAAAGATATTAGTACAATACATAAACGTATAGCATTTTCAGCTGGTATTGCTATTTTAATTAATAGTGCTATAATGAAATATATAGGATCAACAATTTTAAATAATAAGTTAATTAAAAATAAAATACCCAATATTCAAATTAATTAATTAATTAAAATAATTAATATTTAT
>TARA_B100001057_G_scaffold145956_1_pt1 | contig 14050 bp, 10 predicted proteins | sample TARA_B100001057 | Tara Oceans TARA_B100001057 (sample SAMEA2621839) | marine metagenome | biome: marine biome (ENVO:00000447); feature: surface water layer (ENVO:00002042); material: "saline water (ENVO:00002010), including plankton (ENVO:xxxxxxxx)" | depth 5 m
TAAATAAAAAAATTAAAATTTCATTTTTCATTTAAATAACTTCTTTTCTACTGAACCGTCATCATAAATATAAAACAGGATTTTATTTTTTCTAAATTTATTTTCTTTTCCTAAAAAATCAATAACTTTTACTAATTCTCTTTCTTTTTGATTTTCAATAGTCGATGTTGGTAATCCTATTTTAGCCCATATTCCAAGAGATGAGTCCCAAATAAAGCTAACACAACAGGTTACATATCCATTTGAACTCATATATGTTATGCATGTTGTAATTGTATCATATGGAAGTGTAAAAGAGTTATAAACTAAATGTGTATTCCACATACTATCTTCACCTAAAATTGTTCCATCTGTTGCAGATGAAATCCAATAGTCAATAATAGAATTAATATTATTTACTTGCATTGATAGCTGAGTTTGTGAGCCTGAAACAATTATAGAGTCGCAAAGTGATGAGGAATTAGTAACACAAGCCACTTGACATGCAGATAATGAAGTGTAAGTACCTAATCCGTTACCAGGGTCAAAACATCCAGATGGACTACAGTCCCATGACTGAGTTCCGCAAGCTATTTGACAAGCAGATAATGAAGGATATTGTCCAAAGCCATTGCCTGGATCATAGCAGCCAAATGTGTTTGGATTACAATCCCATGATGGTAATATAGTACAAGCAGCTTGGCAAGCAGATAATGAATTATATTGACCTATTCCATTTCCTGGATCAAAACAACCTGAAGGTGCACAGTCCCAAGATGCTGCGGGTCCATTACCAATCAAAATAGAATCACAGTATACAGAAATACATGTATTAATAACTACAGAATCAAAATAAATAACAGTTAAACAAGGAGTATATATTCCATTATTTACATATGTATGCATTGGGTTTTGCATAGTTGATATAGGCGTTCCATCACCAAAATCCCACTCCCACGTAACAGAATAATTTGTTGACCAAGATTGATTTATCGTTGATAAATCAGTAAAATATGTTGTTGGTCCATTTTGTGTATAGCTGAAATTTGCCTGACATTGTGCGTTAATATTACTAAAGTAAAAAAGAAAGAAAGTAAATATTATGAAATTTTTCATAGATTTTAAAAGGTAAAAAAAATTAATTAAATCTACTTATTGTTTCGAAAGATGAATTTACAAACGCATCAGACAGGAATGGTCCAGCTAATACCCCTCTTGCTCCTAGCCCATTAAAAACTCCAATATTCTGATTTTTTGGATGCCATCCTATCAATGGTTTATGATCTTTAACAGTTGGTCTTACTCCGGCACTAATTTCAACAATTTCATAGTCAACATTAATAATACCCTCAAGTCGTTCAATTAAAAATTGTTTTCCATCTTTTGTAACTCTATCACTAAGGTCTACTCTATTAAAAGTTGCCCCAACTCTGTATAAAAAATTTCCAAGAGGTATTATATATACTCCTTTACTGAAAATTTTATCAAAAAATTCTATGGTAGGAATTTTAATAGTCATTATTTCTCCCTTAGTCGGTGAAATAGGTAAGTATTTAAAAAAAGGATTCTCTTTGATTCTGTATCCTTCGCAAAAAATAATTTTTTCAGATTTATAATTCTTATAAGAAATTTTTTCATGATTGAATTCAGAAAAACTAAATACATCATCAACAAAATCACACGTTTTTAAAAAATATCTTTTGGAGACTTCTAAAAATTTAGAAACATTAAGATTTCCAGATGGTTCAACATTTGCACTTTGGTAATCATCATTCAAAAAATTAAATGAATTTTTATTGTTAAAACCTTTTATATAAAGATCCATTCCAAAGTTTGTGAATTTATCCTTCCAAAGATTTTGGATTTCAGAATTTCTGAAAATTTTTATTAAAGATCTGACATGTAAAAAATTACTATTCAACTTTTTTTCAAGCTGCAAATATCTTTTGAATGCCTTCTCAATATATTCTATTGGAAATGCAGGTATACATCTCCTTACACTTATAGGATTAATTAATCCAGCTGCAACTCTACTTGCTGAAGCATCTAGCACAGAATCAATGATTAGTACGCTTTTGTCTTTTTCTAATAAATCATGAACTAATAAAGTTCCTGCAAGACCTTGTCCAACAACTATGTAATCATATTTTTTGCTTGAAAACAAATATGATTTGCTAATGAAGAATTAATTTTTTATTTATAATTCCGTCAGGTGTTTCAATTTCTAAGAAATATATTCCTTTACCAAATTTATTTATGTCTATTTGCTTAATATATTCTCCAGTAAATTTCTGCTTTTCCTCTTTATAAATAATATTTCCAAGAACATTAATTACACGAATTTGAATATCTTGAATGTCATCTGAAACAAAACTTACGCTAAATATATCACGAGTAGGATTTGGAAATACAGTCAAATCAGCAATTGTTACTCCACCACTATTTCTAGTGGACCCTGGTTGAGTCCAGAAAATCGGTGAGGTCCATGTTGGTGATCTATAAGCAGTAATATTTGAATCACAGAATGTTCTTCCTTGTGCGCGGTACGATTCTCCTGGCTGTAAACCAAACTTGTTTACAAAAAGATTTGGATAATACACACCAAAACCTCCAGCAGTTTGCCATGCAGAGCCTGGAGTGTCAACTCTCAACAAAATTCTAGCAAATGTATAAGTACCAGAAGTGTCCCAATCAAATCTTACTTTTGCTTGATTCCCGCTAAAGGTTGTAGCACTTAAGTTAGTCATTTCTGGACATTGGTCTTTTGTAGTAAATTGTACTGAAGACGAATAGTTTGAAGAAGTTCCATCACAGTAAAAAGCTTTCATCTTAAATTCATAGTTTGTGGATGGCGTTAAGTTAAGTAGTTGTTTAAATGTTGTATTTAAACCAAAAATACATAATCCGTTACCAACACCTGCAGATTTTGTTGTCCAACTGGTTGTACCCACTTCTCTATATCTTACAAAGTATTTTAATACCATGCAATCATTACTGTTCATATTATTCCATCCTATCTTAACTCTTGTATCGATCAGGTCAAAAATGTATAAACCATCAGGCTTTGGAGATGTACAATTAGATTGATATTGACAAGATCCATCATCACATGTAGCTGAAGAATTATAATTTAAGGCAATTGTATCCATACAACCATAAACACACAATACACATGATCCATCATCAATTGTGGCTTGGGGATCATAATTTAAAGCAGTTGAATCAGTACAGCCTGCAAAAATACATGACCCGTCGTCATAAGTTGCACCAGGGAAATAATTAAGTGCAATTGGATCAGTACAGCCAAAAATACCTGCAATGCATGATCCATCGTCTATATTCGCCAAAGGATTAAAATTTTGAGCAGTAGAATCGGTACAACCAAATGTAGCCGAAATACAAGACCCATCATCTAAAGTTGCAAGTGGATTATAATTTAAGGCGGATGAATCAGTGCAACCAGCAAACTGACATGAGCCATCATCTGAATTAGCTGATGGTAAATAATTTAGAGCTGTTGAGTCAGTACATCCGTAAACAAACTGAACACATGATCCATCATCACATGTAGCAATTGGATCATAGTTGAAAGCTAAAGAATCCATACAACCATATAAACAATAAATACAACTACCATCATCCGTATTTGCAATTGATGAAAAATTTAGAGCTAAAGGGTCAGTACAGCCAAATACTGTATATATACAAGATCCATCGTCTGCAGTTGCAAGAGGATCATAATTTAAAGCAGTTGAATCAGTACATCCAAAAATATCATAAAAACATGATCCATCATCAATTTGAGCAGAAATATTGTAATTTAAAGCTATACTATCAGTACAACCAGATATTAGAGGTAAAGAAATATTTACATTATCAACCCAAACATAATTTACAGTTGCAGGATTATTTGCACTAGATCCATATTTATTTATACACTCAAAAGTAATGTAATGAATACCACCAGAGTATGCACTTAAGTCGTATGAGAGAACTGTGTTTCCTCCAAAAGTGTATGGTAGTGTTGTGTTATTGTATGAAGAATTTCCATAGCTATCAGAAATTACATTACCGTCAACTTTTACACGAAGCCAAGAAAATGGTGTTGTGATAAAAGATGAGAACATAACTGTCTCAAAACTTAATGTAATAGTATCTGATAAATTGTTATTTGTCAAGTCTAAGCATAATGAAGCTGAAGCTAGGTGCTCAACATTTGCATAAGCTTGGTTTTCTGTTACATATGTGCCCCAACTGTTCCCCGTTCCTCCTTCAAAACGTAAACTAACTGTATCAGCTATTGCATTTAAACTATTTAGGGTAACAGCAGCTTCTGACCCAGAATAATTAGTCCATCCTACAACAGAGAAATTATTTGACTCAAAATTTTCAGAATAATCTGTTGTTTTGCATGAATAATACTGACAAGATATACTGTCATTTACATTACAATATGTACAATAATTGATGGAATAAGGGTCGGTACAGCCAACATATGTACAAGAACCATCATCGTAAACAGCTGTAGAATCAAAATTATTAGCAAAGGGATCAGTACAGCCATATACGGGCATTTCTAAAAATCTAATTAGATCAACGGCGATATCAGATCTCCATGAATTTCCAGTAATTCCTTTGACTCTAACTGATATATCTGATGTATATGCACTTAAATCAACATAAACTTCATTCCACTGATTGCCTTGATTTCCCGAGAGTGACCATTCTTGAATCCAGGTAGTACCACTATCTGGTGACACATCTATGCTCAAAGTACCCATACTGGTACCTCGCATATGATAAGCAAAAGCAATTCCTAATGATGACCATTGTGTTGGATCTACACAAGGCACATACATACTTGCCTGCTTATTTGGATACCCATTACCATTTCCAGAGGCTTCAGTATACATATAATATGAGCCATCAAATGCACCTGAGGGCCCAGTTCCAAAAGAAGGTGTTCCTCCAGATCTGTTTGTCCAATCAATATCATTATTCGGATCCATTACCCATGTAATACCTAAGCCTGACTCAAAACTTTCTGATGTATCAACTTGAATACAACCAAAAAAACATGATCCATCGTCTATTGTTGCTGTTGAATCATAATTTATTGCTAAAGGATTTGTACATCCAACAATTGTGGGAATACATAATGAACCTGAATAAGGTGCATCTCCAGATAATATAACAACTCCATTTGAATCAACAAGATCCCATGAAACTTCACCTTGCCAAGAACCTCCATCACATGTTATTGTGTAACAGTCGGACGGAGCACAAAAAAATGATGATCCAGATGATCCAGTCGATAATGTTGTAGTGAAAAATGTATTCCCATTTGAACTTGTTATAGTAAAATCATTTCCATTCCATCCATCACCAAAAGAATCGAACATATTTAAAGTCAACTGAGTACAATTTGAAAAATAACATGAACCATCATCAATAACTGCAGTGGAATCATAATTATCAGCCAAGGGATTAGTGCACCCAATTGATGGCATTTCAGTAAACTGTAATAGATCGACGGCAAAATCTGAAGTAAAAGAAGTTCCTGTTTCTGCTTGAATTCTAACCGAAATATTATTAGAATATGCACTTAAATCAACTACAGCTTGATTCCATTGATCTCCTTGATTTCCAGATAATGTCCATTCTTCTACCCAAGTTGTGCCACTATCAACTGAAACATCTACACTTAAATCGCCCATTGATGTGCCATACATATGGTAGCTAAAAACAAGTGCAAGTTGAGTCCATTTTGTAGGATCAATGCAAGAAACATATATGATTGCTTCTTTATTTGGATAGCCAATACCACTAACAGAAGCCTCAGTGTACATATAAAAATTACCATCATATGCTGATGACGGACCAGTATTAAAAGAAGGAGTGCCACCAGAATTATTTATCCAATCAATATCGTCGTTTGAATACTGTAACCACGTGATTCCCAAACCGTTTTCAAAACTTTCGGAAGTATCAGCTTCAATACACCCAAAAAAGCAAAAACCATTATCAACATTAGCCAAAGAATCATAATTTGTTGCTAATGGATTTGTACAACCAATTACTACAGGAAAACATAGTGTATCTAAATAAGGAGCCCCACCTGAAAAAATAACTATTCCATTTGTATCAACTAAGTCCCAGGATACTTCGCCCTGCCACGAACCCCCATCACAAGAAACAGTATAACAATCAAAAGGAGCACAAAATGAATATGATCCAGTCGATCCAGATGAAAGAGTCGTAGTGAATAAAACAGTTCCATTAGAACCAGTAAAAATAAAATCGTTTCCGTTCCAACCATCACCAAAAGAATCATACATATTAAGTGTCAATTGAGTACAATTCGAAAAAACACATGAACTATCATCAATTACTGCTGTAGAATCATAATTATCAGCTAGGGGATTTGTACATCCAGTAGGAAAAATACAACTTCCGTCATCAATGACCGCAGTAGAATCAAAATTGCTAGCTAGAGGGTTAGTACATCCAATGCTAGGAATTTCCATAAATTGTAGCAAGTCAATAGCAATATCAGACTCAAAAGAATTTCCTGTTTCAGCCTGAACCCTGACTGAAATATTGTTAGTATATGAGCTTAGATCAACAAAAGTCTGATTCCATTGATTTCCTTGATCACCACTAATTGACCATTCTTGAATCCAAGTTGATCCAGTGTCAGTTGACACATCAATACTTAAAGTACCCATTGATGAACCGAACATGTGGTAAGCAAAAACTAAAGACAATTGGCTCCACTGAGTTGGATCAATACAATCAACATAAATTACAGCTTCACTATTTGCTGATCCGGAAGCCTCTGTATAAATATAAAAATTTCCATCAAAAGCAGATGATGGGCCTGTGTTAAAAGAAGGTGTTGTGCCTGAAATATTTGTCCAATCAACTGAGTTATTTGGATCTTGAATCCATGTTGTTCCAAAACCATTTTCAAAACTTTCACTTGTATCTGACTGTATGCACCCATAAACACAAAAGCCAATATTAATATGTGCAAATGGATTAAAATTTACAGCATTTGGATCAGTACAACCAAAAATACATGTACCTATATAGCCACTGTATGGAGCACCACCGGAAAGAACGACACCTCCAGTGCTATCCAAAATATCCCATGATACCTCACCTTGCCAAGAGCCACCATCACAGCTGACAATAAAGCATCCACTAGGCAAACAAACTGAATCAGTTCCGCTACTACCTGAGTTTAGAGTTGTTGAAAAGAAAATTGTCCCGTTAGTGTCAGTAAATGTTAGATCATTTCCATTCCATCCATCACCAAAAGAGTCATACATATTTATAATAAATGGAGAACAACTTTGCGAAAAGGTATTAAATGAAAAAATAGAAAAAATAATTGCTACAGTAATGGAAATTTTCTTCATAATTTTTTTATACAAAGATAAAATAGTTTTGCTTTTATTGTCGATTTTAAAGAAGTAATAAAAAAAACCTTATGAAAAAATCATAAGGTTTTAATTCTTAATCAATTATAGATTTATGCAACTCCTTTTCTTGAACCATAATACAATAATCCAAGTGCAACTAATCCAAGAATAATTACTGGAAGAGGCGCCGCAATACTAGAACCTTGTAAAATCGCAATTAAGTCGGTTAAGCATATAAAGCCAAAAAATACAAAGTATAAGTATGATAACCTTCGAAGTGTGGATTCATCCTCAAATGACAAAGAACCAATCATATGAAACATGAGACCTAAAAATAAAGCTGTCATACATAGAGCAAAATGATCGAACATCATCATCGTTTCTGCTGATGGAGAACTCCCCAAAACATCGGAAGTAAGTTGCAACTTAAAATCAGTTGAAAATAAACTTAACATTAGTGGAAGAATTTGAAGAAATCCAATAGCAATAACTATTTTAAATATTTTTTTAATTTTCATTTATTTTATTTTTATTTTGTAAATAATTTGTTTGACTATAAAGTTATCAATTAAAATTTTTTTTGTTAGAGAAATAATTTATTTATTTTTTCGTTTTTTGAATATGAGAAATAAAAAAGCATTTTTACTTATTGTATTTGGAGGTTTTTTAGCTTTGATTTTACAGAATTTATTTTTACAACCCTCCTTTGCAAATAATGAAAAAATTATTAATGAGTCAGAATTTGCAAGTAATAATGATAATGTAAATTTTGAAAATGCAGCCGAAATTTCAGTAAAGGCTGTTGTTTACATCAAATCAAAATATTTAGAGGATGAAATATATAGATATTATGATCCTTTTTTTGGCAATAGATATTTTAATAATCCAAGAGAAAAAGTTGCAAGTGGTTCAGGAGTAATTATTTCAGAAAATGGATACATTATTACAAATATGCATGTTATCAATGATGCAAAGGAAATTGAAGTTGTTTTGAATGATAAAAGAACTTACAGCGCTGAAATATTAGGAACAGATCCAAATAGTGATTTAGCTCTTCTTAAAATAGATGGCAAAAAATTACCTTATTTAAAATTTGCAAATTCAAATGATCTAAAGATTGGTCAATGGGTATTGGCCGTTGGTAATCCTTTTAACCTAAGCTCCACAGTTACTGCAGGTATAATAAGTGCAAAATCCAGGGAAATAAACATATTGAATGATGGTGGAATTGAAGCCTTTATACAAACAGATGCAGCAATAAATCCGGGTAATTCAGGTGGCGCTCTTGTGAACACAGATGGTGATCTTATAGGTATTAACACAGCTATTCATTCAAATACTGGATCATACACTGGCTATGGCTTTGCAATTCCATCAAATATGGTAAAAAAAATCATCAAAGATTTACAAGAGTTTGGTGAAGTAAAAAGAGCCTACATTGGAATACATATTTTAGACATAAATGCTGAAATTGCTAGCGAACTAGAGTTAGATGATGCAAATGGTGTTTTTATAGCTAAAGTTTTAAAAAATAGTGCTGCTGAAAAAGTGGGAATAAAAAGCTATGATGTAATCACCAAAATAAACAACAGAAGAATAAATACTGTTAGTCAATTAAATGAAATTATTATACAATTTGACCCAGGCGATCAGATAATTTGTACAGTACTCAGAGATGGTGAAGAATTAGATTTCAATCTATCTCTTCAAAATTAAATTTTTAATAAAAAAAAGCCTCAAAAATTTGAGGCTTTTTTGTTATTAATTAAAATTACTTGACAAATAAATATCCCCTCATTGCTTGTGAATGACCTGGATAGCTACAGAAGAATTCATAATTACCCTTTTTAGGTGCATCAAATTCTAGAACTACAGTTTGTCCTGGCATAGCCATTTCTGAAGCTGCTATTAGATTAGGATCTTCCGGAACATAATTTTTATCAGCTCCAGCTTGTAAAGACTTTGCTGCAACATCTTTTCTTTTTCCAAAATTTACAAAAAGAATGTTATGCTGCATAGCCATGTCAATTCCTTCATTAATGAGATTAATTTTAATTCTTGTGCCTTCTTGAGCTGTAATGTTTTCAACATCATACTTCATTTCTGCCATAGTATTTCCAACTGCTTTAATGTTAAATTCAACTACAGGCTTTTCTTTTACTTCTTCTACAACAGCTGCTTCGTTAGATTGTTTAGTATCAGAACTACAACTTGCGAGAAAAAATATTGACATTGATACGATAAAGATATTTTTGATCATTTTCATTTTTAGTTTTTTTAAGTTATTTGTGCAAAATTGTTTTACAAAACTGTATTAATTCTGTTTTTTGCATAATTATTAATTATTAAAGTTATGCAAAACTAATAAATAAAATTATTCTATAATAAATTTTTTGGTAACAATTCCATTATTGTTTTTAATAAAAAAAAGTTTGTTTGTTTCTTTCTTTGATTCTCTTCCAAAAAGATCAAAAACTTGATTAAAAATTGTTTTATGATAATTGTGAATTTGGTTGTTATAAGAAATATTACAATTCAAATTATTTAGATATTGAGATGAAAGTGAAGGAATATTTAACAATAAAGGACAATAGCACATGTCATTAAGCATAAAGTTAGCAAGCCATGACAACACCCTTACCCCAACTTCACCCATTGCTCCATTTGGTCCTGATAAAGGATCATGAGAACCGAGAAAAACTTCAAATTTTAATTTATTAGTTGTTTGAGGTATAAAGTCATAATGTACATCAGCGTGAAATGTTGGAGGTGCTATAATATCTAATTGACCACTAATTATTAAAGTTGGTATTGAATGATTAAAATCTGTGATAGTTGGATTTTCAATAAAAGGATAGAGTGATATAACGGATTGTAAAGACGAATCAATTTTTGCGAGTAATTGTGCACCCCCTCCTCCTTTGGAGAATCCACCAACTGAAATTGAATTTAGGTTTAACCTATTGTAAAGTGGTGATACAGATCGACTGTTTTCTTGTTTTAAAGAAATAATTGCATCTTCCAATGCATCCCTTCTAGCATATTCGTCATCAGTTAGAGAATTTGTTCCGATAGTCATAGTTACTATTCCGTATGACGCTAAAAATGGTCCCCAGTTTTGAATAGTAAGCTCTGAATTCATAAAGCCAGGAACTAGCACAATACTTGACAAATTTATTCCATTACTTGGACAGTAAATTGTAGCCCCACTATATAAACTACCATTTCTTATTCCAGAGCTTTCTTCAAAAGAAATGACATTAAATGGTCCGGGATTAGTGATTGACAATAATGTTATTGAATCACAATTGTTTGAAAGAGAGAAAAATGGAATTAATAGTAAAACAAAAAAAATGTTTTTCATGAAATTTTATTTTTCAAACATATTAAAATAAAATTAAGAATTTATAAACTTGTATTGTGAAAAAACCACTACCAGAAAAAATATGCCCAGTTTGTAAAAGACCTTTTACTTGGCGAAAAAAATGGGAGAAAAATTGGGAAAATGTAAAATACTGCAGTAAAAAATGCAGATCAAATAAAAATCAATAAATAATCTAGAGAATAATTTTTTTATCTTTTAAATGTCTAGTAGTTAAAATATTTTTTTCAGAAAATGTTTTAAATGAAACAACATCAAATAAACAAATAGCATGATCGGCATGGTTTTCAATTACACTATGCTTTTTTAATTCAATTAAAGCACATATATCAGCAAGTACCTCAAAATTTTTCCAACTAACTAAATTCTTTTTTGTTAGATATTTATTTTTATCAATGGTTAAACCACTTTTTTTTCCAAGTGTTCTAACCAAACTAATATTTTTTCTACTTAAAATCTGCAGAACAAAAGATTTTGAGTTTAATAAATTATCATATGTTTTAGTACCATAATAAATAGCTATCATAAAAACTTTTGGTTTCATACTTATTGCACTAACATAGGTGCAAATATTCATATTAATTTTATTTTCATTGTCATACGATACAAGACTGTAAACTGCATGATCAACAATATTCCAAGGTCTTTTCATTTAAGATATTTTTAAAGATTTCTCAACAGATTCATATGATTTTAAGATACAATCGGAAACAGAAACACCATCTAAAAAATTACTATTTATAAAAATATTGGGATTATTTATATTAAATTTCTCAATTTCCTTATTCACCAAATCATGATTAATTGAATATAGAGGGATCGCTTCCTTCCATCTAAAATGTCTTTCAAAATTAAACTCTGAAATTTTGAATAAATTTTTCATATCATTTTTTATGGTATTTAAAACTTCATATGGACTTTCTTTAACAATGGTTGGGTTATTTTGACCACCAACAAGTACAGTTATTAACTCATTTTCTTTAGAACAGATGTTAGAAAATATTTGACTGTTAAAAAGTACTCCTAAAAAATTCCTATTATCTTTTTTTCTACTTAAAAGACCAAAACCATTAAAATTAAATTTTGCTTTTTCCTTTTCAAATCCAAGGTGGATTACATCTATAGAATTATATTTTATTTTTTGTAGAGCTTCTTTTAATGATACATCAAAAATCATTTTACTTATTTGATTACTTTCAGTTGAAATAAATAATTTCTTGCATTTAATTTTCTTACCGCACTCTGTATCAACAATTAAAAAGTCATTATTTTTTTCAATTCGAGATACTTTACACGAAAGCAATAAATTTTCTTTAACGAAATCAACCAATTTATTTATGAAATAACCAAATCCTTCTTTAAAATAAACAATTGGACTTTTTTGTACATTTCTTTTTTTCAGTAAACCAAATATTATACTACTATTTTCTTTTTGAAATTGCCATAATTTTTTTAAAGAATACTTAGAACTTAATTTAGATGTGTCACTTGCATATACTCCTGTTAAAAAAGGTTCAATCAAATTATCATGGATTTGTGAACCAAATCTAGACTTAATAAAATCTTCAACTGGCATATCATGATTATTTTTTTTAGAAAACAGATCTTTAAAGATTGAAATTTTCCCTTTAAAAGTCAACAATTTAGAGCTTAAAAAACTAAATAAAGATGTAGGTATTTTATGAATCACATTTCTCTTTAAGATAAATCTATTTTTAACTTGTGGATTAGAATAAACTAAATCTTTTTCCAATTGTAAATGTTTTACAATATCTCTAAATGGATCATTATTGTACAAAACTGTATTTGGCCCATATTCTAATCTGTAACCATCGATATATTGACCTCTTATTTTTCCTCCTGCTTTATTTTGAGAATCTAAAATTAAAAAATCTCTATTGTTTCTTTTTAGAAAGAAAGCATTAGAAAGACCAGAAATTCCAGCACCAATAATAAGGTTTTCGATATAGATCATTAGTTAACCCAAGTAGAAATCAATTTTGCCCAATCATCGTCATCATTTAAGCAAGGTACATAATGATAATTTTCACCACCAGCTTCTATAAACTCTTCTTTTCCCTCCATTTCTATTTCCTCCAAGGTTTCTAAACAGTCTGTAACAAATGCTGGGGTGACAACAACTAAATTCTTTTTGCCTTCTTTAGCTAATCTTTCAAGTTCTTGGTCGGTGTAAGGTTTTAGCCAAGGTTCATTTCCCAATCTTGACTGGAATGCGTTGCTGTATTTCGCTGAATCTAAGTTTAATCGATCTGCTACCAATTCTGTTGTTTTTAAAACTTGATGTCTATAGCAAGTTTGATGGGCATCAGAATCAACTGAACAACATTCTTTGTTTAGTAAGCAATGTTGTTTGGTTGGATCGCTAATTTTAAGATGACTTTCCGGTATTCCATGATAAGAAAATAGAATATGATCGTAGTCGACTTTTGATATTTTGTCTTTTATTTTATTACTTAATAGCTTGATATAGTTTTTATCTCTATAAAATGGCTCAATGGTACTAAACTTTATTTGTGGGTATTTAGAAATCATTATTTCTTTAGCTTTTTCAACAACAGTCTCATACGAGGACATAGCATAGTGAGGGTAAAGAGGTAGAAATTTAATTTCTGTCACATTATTTTCCACTAATTCATCAATACCTTTTTCAATAGATAGTGAACCATATCTCATTGCAAGTGCAACAGGAATATCAAGAAATTTTTTTACTTTTTCAAGTAATCTGTAAGATAAAACAACAAGTGGCGAACCTTCCTTCCACCAAATTTTTTTGTAAGCTTTTGCTGATTTTTTAGGACGAGTATTTAAAATTATAACTTTAACAAGAAACCATCTAAACCAATAACTTTTTCCTATTACTCTTTCATCCATCAAAAACTCATCCAAGTATTTTTTTACATCCCTAACGTCAGTGCTATCTGGAGATCCTAGATTAATTAATAAATATCCTTTCATTTTAAATTGTTTTTGAATAAGTTCCAACCCCACTATTAAGCATAGGGTCAAATTTCATGGCAATATTTCTTATGACAAGTCTTCCTGCTAATTTTACGGTGATACTATCGTTATTGAATTGCATTAAATCATCCTCAATAAAGTCTCTAAACTTTTCAATTGTAAAATCAATAGCTGCATATATTCTCTCAATTGATGTTTTGAATTCCTTTGCAATAGTATTGAAGTCAACATAATAATTACACATAACTGAATTTATGACTGCTCTAACAATTTTCTCATTTTC
>TARA_B100001057_G_scaffold161787_1_pt1 | contig 14050 bp, 8 predicted proteins | sample TARA_B100001057 | Tara Oceans TARA_B100001057 (sample SAMEA2621839) | marine metagenome | biome: marine biome (ENVO:00000447); feature: surface water layer (ENVO:00002042); material: "saline water (ENVO:00002010), including plankton (ENVO:xxxxxxxx)" | depth 5 m
AAACTAATGATTTAGATTTTCCATCCCAATCAATTTTTATTGTATCTCCAAGATTAAGTTGAGTTTTAACAATTTCCTCAGCAAGTAAGTCTTCAACATACTTTTGAATAGCTCTTTTGAGAGGGCGAGCTCCATATTTTTTATCAAAACCTTTTTCACAAATAAAGTCTATAGCTTTCTTAGAAATTGATATATTGTATCCAATTTCTTTTGTTCTTTTTAGTAAGAGATCAATTTCAATTTGAATTATTTTTTTTAGATCATCTTTGTTCAAACTGTTAAATACTACAATTTCGTCTACTCTATTTAAAAATTCAGGTGAAAAAGCTTTCTTAAGCGATTTTTCGATTGTTTTTCTAATATTTTTTGATTCTTGAGCTTTTAATGATTCAGTTCCAAAACCAACTCCATTACCAAAGTCTTTGACTTCACGTGCTCCTATATTGGATGTCATAATGATCACAGTATTTTTAAAATCAACTTTTCTACCCAAACTATCAGTTAAAACTCCTTCATCTAAAACTTGTAGAAGCATATTAAAAACATCGGGATGAGCTTTTTCGACCTCATCTAATAATATAACACTATAAGGTTTTCTTCGGACTTTTTCAGTTAATTGACCTCCTTCTTCATAACCAACATAACCTGGGGGTGCCCCAATAAGCCGAGAAACAGCAAACTTCTCCATATATTCACTCATGTCAATTCTTATCAGAGAGTCTAAACCATTAAATAATTCATCAGATAAAACTTTTGCTAATTGAGTTTTTCCAACTCCTGTTTGCCCCAAAAAAATAAAAGAACCGATAGGTTTATTTGGATCTTTTATTCCTGCTCGATTTCTTTGAATTGCTTTAACAACTTTCTTGACTGCTTCTTCTTGACCAATTACACGGCCTTCAATTTTGTTTTCAAGATTGGAAAGTTGGTTTAATTCTGCTTTAGCAATCTTGTTGACTGGAATGCCAGTAATCATAGAAACTACTTCTGAAATGTCATCCTCATTTACAGTTTCACGGTGTTTTTTTAAATCTTCCTGCCATTTTTCTTGTGCTATTAATAATTCTTTTTCAATTCTTTTTTCGTCATCTCTTAATTTAGCGGCTTCTTCATATTTTTGTTTTTTCACAACAGCATTTTTGTCCAACCTAACATTTTCAAGTTTTTTTTCTAAATCTACTATGTTGTCAGGAACATCCATGTTGGTAATATGAACTCTTGATCCAGCTTCGTCAAGAGCATCAATAGCTTTATCCGGCAAAAATCGATCTGAGATATACCTGTCAGTTAATCGAACACAAGCAATAATAGCTTCATCAGTATAATTTACATTGTGGTGTGTTTCGTATTTGTCTTTTATATTTTTTAAGATATCAATAGTTTCACCAACATCAGTTGGTTGAACAATTATTTTTTGAAACCTTCTTTCAAGAGCACCATCTTTTTCAATATACTGTCTGTATTCATCTAATGTGGTGGCACCAATACATTGAATTTCCCCTCTTGCTAGTGCAGGTTTAAACATGTTAGATGCATCGAGACTACCCGTTGCACCACCAGCACCAACAATTGTATGTATTTCATCAATAAATAAAATTATATCATTATTCTTTTCGATTTCGTTCATAACAGCCTTCATTCTTTCTTCAAATTGACCTCTGTATTTTGTTCCAGCAACAATACTGGCTAAATCTAATGTCACAACTCTTTTGTTATATAGAATTCTTGATACTTTTTTTTCAATTATTCTTAGAGCAAGTCCTTCAGCAATGGCTGACTTACCTACACCAGGTTCACCAATTAAAAGTGGATTATTTTTTTTTCTTCTACTTAAAATTTGTGATACTCTCTCGATTTCTTTTTCACGTCCAACGACTGGATCAAGTTTTCCTTGAAGAGCATATGCTGTCAAATCTCTTCCGAAATTATCTAGCACAGGAGTTTTTGATTTGGCTTTCGATTTTTTTTCAGTTTTGGTTGAAAAAGGATTTTCTTCAATTGAATCATCCTCATCTTTTGGTTCATCAGAATATGTATCAGAGGAGGGTAAGCTAGAATGTTGATCCTCATTTTCAGTTAATAGATACTTAAATTGCTCTTTAACTGTTTCATAATCTATTTGAAGTTTAATTAGAAGTTTTGTTGTTGGATCATTCTCATTTCTTAAAATGCATAACAAAAGGTGTGCAGTATTAATTGATTTTCCTTGAAATAACTTTGCTTCAAGAAAAGTAGTCTTTAAAGCTCTTTCTGCCTGTCTAGTTAGGTGAAGATTTTTTTTATGATTTTGATTGAAATCGTTAATTGGATTAGGTGGGCTTAAGATCTCTACTTTTTTTCTAAGGTAATTTAAATCAATTTCCAATGAATTAAGTATTGAAATGGCTTTACCACCACCATCTCTCAGCATACCTAAAAGCAAATGCTCGGTTCCAATGAAATCATGGCCTAGCCTGAGTGCTTCTTCTTTACTGTAAGTTATAACGTCTTTGACTCTTGACGAAAAATTGTCATCCATTTAAATTATATTATATGTTCAAATATATAAAGATCGTAAATAGACAAAAAAAATAATTTAATTCCAAGTTTTTTTATCTGTAATTCAACTTTTATATCAAAAAATGTTTGTTAATAAAATTATATATAATTTATCTAATAAAAAAGTGTTTTTACATCAGTTGTTGTTATATTTGATTGATATCATTTATAGTAGAATTTAAACAAAATAAAGAATGAGTGATGGTGAAAAATTAATACCTGTAAATATTGAGGAGGCAATGAAAGCTGCATACATTGATTATTCAATGTCTGTAATTGTATCAAGAGCCCTTCCAGACGTCAGAGATGGTCTTAAGCCTGTGCACAGAAGGGTTTTATATGGAATGCATCAATTAGGTTTAAAGTCTAATAGTAAATTTAAAAAGTCAGCTTTCATAGTAGGTGAGGTTTTAGGTAAATATCATCCTCATGGAGATTCTTCTGTTTATGATACTATGGTTAGAATGGCCCAAGAATGGAGTTTAAGATATTTAATGGTTGATGGGCAAGGTAATTACGGTTCTGTTGATGGTGATAGTCCTGCAGCTATGAGATACACTGAAGCAAGGATGCAAAAAATCAGTGAGGAGATGGTTGCAGATTTAGACAAAGAAACAGTTGATTTACAGTTGAATTATGATGACTCGATTATGGAACCGACTGTACTCCCAACAAAAATTCCAAATTTACTTGTCAATGGTGCGTCTGGAATAGCTGTTGGTATGGCTACTAACATGCCTCCTCACAATTTAAGTGAGGTTATAAATGGTACAATTGCGTACATAGATAACAATGAAATTACAATTAATGAGTTGATTGAACATGTAAAAGCACCGGATTTTCCAACTGGGGGTATTATTTATGGTTATGAAGGAGTGAAAGAGGCTTTCCAAACTGGGAAAGGCAGGGTTGTAATGAGAGGAAAAGCAGAGATTGAGGATGTTAATGGTAAAGAGTGTGTAGTTGTAACTGAGATTCCCTACCAAGTTAATAAAGCAGATATGATAAAAAAAACTGCTGAACTGGTAAATGATAAAAAAATCGATGGTATTTCAACCATCAGGGATGAGTCAGATCGTAAAGGCATGAGGATAGTTTATGTGCTCAAGAGAGACGCTATTCCTAACATTGTTTTGAATATGTTGTTCAAATATACTCAACTTCAGTCTTCATTTAGTGTTAATAATATAGCTCTTGTTAAAGGAAGACCACAAATACTCAACCTAAAAGATATGCTCAAATATTTTGTTGAACATAGGCATGATGTTGTCGTAAGAAGGACAAAGTTTGAATTAAAAAAAGCTGAAGAAAGGGCTCATATTCTCGAGGGTTTAATAGTAGCTTCAGACAATATTGATAAAGTAATAAAATTGATAAGGTCCTCAAAGAACGCAGATGAAGCTAGACAAAAATTAATAAATGAATTTAAGCTTAGCGAAATCCAAGCTAAAGCAATTGTCGAGATGAGGTTGAGACAGTTGACAGGACTAGAGCAAGATAAATTAAGGTCTGAATTTGAAGAGTTAATGAAAACGATCGCAGATCTCAAAGATATTCTGAGCAATCAGAACCGTAGAATGGATATTATTAAGTTTGAGCTCAAAGAAATATTAGAAAAGTATGGTGACGATAGAAGATCATTGATTGAATACTCTGGTGGGGATTTGTCTATTGAAGACATGATTCCCGATGAAAAAGTAGTTTTAACAATATCCAATGCAGGCTACATCAAAAGAACTCCACTTGTTGAATATAGGACCCAAAACAGAGGAGGAGTTGGTCAAAAAGCCTCCACAACAAGAAATGAAGATTTCCTAGAGCATTTGTTTATTGGAACTAACCATCAATACATGTTGTTTTTTACACTAAAAGGAAAGTGTTTTTGGATGAGGGTTTATGAGATTCCTGAAGGCAGTAAAACATCAAAAGGGAGAGCAATCCAAAATTTAATTAATATTGAACAAGACGATGAGGTGAAGGCTTTCATTTGTACACAAGACCTAAAAGACGAAGAATACATAAATAATCATTATGTTATAATGGCAACAAAAAAAGGTCAAGTCAAAAAAACTTCATTGGAACAGTACTCAAGACCAAGATCAAACGGGATTAATGCTATTACCATTAAGGACAATGACGAACTTCTTGAAGCAAAGCTAACCACTGGAAATTCTCAGGTTCTCATTGCTGTCAAATCGGGCAAATGTATAAGGTTTGAAGAAAGTAATACAAGACCTATGGGAAGAAATGCCAGCGGAGTTAGAGGTATTAGACTCAAGGATAAATTAGACGAAGTTATTGGAATGATCTCTGTAAATGATATGGATAGTGATATACTTGTTGTTTCTGAAAATGGTTATGGTAAAAGATCAAGTCTTGATTCTTATCGAATAACCAACAGAGGGGGTAAAGGTGTTAAAACAATATCAATAACTGAAAAAACAGGAAATTTAGTTTCTCTCAAAAATGTTAACGACAATGATGATCTAATGATTATTAATAAATCTGGCATTGCAATCAGAATGGAAGTTAATTCATTAAGAGTTATGGGAAGAGCCACACAAGGTGTCAAATTAATCAATTTAAAAGAAAATGATTCTATTGCTGCAGTGGCAAAAGTAGTCCTAGACGATGATGAGGTTCAGGATATTGATGCCATTGATGTTGATTTGTCTGAAAATGAAGATAACGAAGAACCAAAAAAATAATTTCACATGAACAAATTTATTTACATTACTATTTTACTAGTATCCTGCTTTAGTTTTTCCCAAAAAAAAGAATTAAGGAATGCTCAAAAATTAATGAATCAAAGTTTTTATTCTGAAGCTTTGGATGTTCTAAGTCAAATTGAGGGTATTATTGATAACTCTGATCTTAAGTACCAAACTCATTATCACTTTCTGCTAGGATGGGCTTTAAAAATGGATAAGAATTTTGAGGATTCAATTTTTAATCTCAAAAAAGTTTTGGAATTAGATAAATCGAGTGAGTATTCAAATGAATCTAAACAAAGATTAAGTGAGGTTGAAGTTGAGCTTGTTAACCTTGCTATTGAAGACAATGATTCTAAGAATTTTAATGAAGCAGCTGCAAAGCTGTATCAAGCTTATATGATTGATAAAAACAAACCTTCAAACCAAAACTATTTATATTTTTCTGCTGGTAGTTTAGTAAATGCACAAGATTACGAAACTGCACTAAGTCACTACATTAACTTAAAAGATACTGGATATACAGGAGTTCAAAATCAATATTTTGTTACCGAAGTAGAATCTGAAAACGAAATTGAAGTTACCGAATCTGAGTACAATATTTTAAAATCTTCAAAGGAATACAAAAATCAAAGAACTCAAAAATCAGAATCTAGACTTCCAGAAATTGTAAAAAATATAGCTTTAATATACGTACAGCTTGGAGAAAATGAAAAAGCAATTTCAGCTATTCAGGATGCTAGAAAAGTTAATCCGGATGATGTAAATTTAATTTTAAATGAAGCAGATTTATATATAAGATTAGGTGATAGAAATAAATTTAAAGAGTTAATGGAACAAGCTATTGAAAAAGATCCTAATAATGCAATACTATACTATAATCTTGGAGTTATAAGTGGCGAACAAGGAATGACAGATCAAGCAATTACGTATTATAAAAAAGCACTTGAGATTAATCCGCAATACTCTGCTACATATTTAAATTTGGTTGGTATTATTTTAGAAGGAGAAGCTGCATTAGTTGAACAAATGAATGAGTTAGCTACATCAACTAAAAGAAGTGATTTTGAGAAATATGATAAGCTGAAGGAGGAACGGGAAGCTCTTTACGCATCTTGTCTTCCATATTTGGAAAAACTTATTGAAATTGAGCCAAAAAATATTGAAGCTTTAAAAACAGCTAAAAATATTTATTACACAGTAGGAAATAATCAAAAATTCAAAATAATGTCAGCTAAGATTGATAATCTGGAGGATTAATATTTTCTAATTTCAAGTAGGTTGTGTGTAATTTTTTTGGTTTCAAAATTTTTTATTCCATTTCCACTAAAGTAATCAATCCTCACTTTTCCAAATGAATGAATAATATGTTTTTTGTTCAATAAAATTCCAACGTGAGTTATTTTATTAGTTCCAAAAAATGCTAAACATCCGGGTTTTATTTCAGAATAATCAATTTTTATTCCATTTTCAGCTTGCATGTAGGCATCTCTTTTGATAAAAATGCCTTTAATTTTGTAGACGTTTTGTGTAAATCCAGAACAATCAATTCCGTAATTATTCCTACCCCCCCACAAATAGGGTGTGTTTAAGTAGATGTTTGAAATATCAATGATATTTTTATTATAATTTTCTGTAGTTTTACCACTAAATCTTTGTTTTAAATATTCACAAGAACTGACTAGGGATCCAATTGGAACCATTGTAATTTTCTTTTCATTTAAACCTTTCTCTACAAATCCCTTAAGATCTATTGAAAAAACTTTTTTTTTCAAGTTAATTGTATTGTAATCATTAATTGAAATTTCTTTCACTTGAGAATAATTTAACCATCCCTTATAGCCGTCATATGAGTTTTCAATATAAAACCATCTGTCTTTTTTTTTTAATATTTTGTAGGTTTCTCCGTAAAGCAACTGGGTAGTCATCTCACTTTTACTACATGGCTCCTTCCTAATAGGAACAATTGAAAGATGACATATGCCAAAATTATTATTCAAGATTTTCACTAATTAACTAAGTCAATTAAAATTTTAATATTTTTGAAATTAACATTTTGAATGAAAGATAAGTTAAATATTTTTTTTAGACTACAATCCAAAATTTTTAGGATAATTCTTTTTTTTGTCTCCGTTACACTCACAGTTTATCTTATTCCAAAAAACACAAACTTTAAATTTGATTATAAAGAGGGATCACCATGGAATTACGAAACTTTAATTTCACCATTTGATTTCACCATTAACAAGTCCAATGAAGAAATTGAAATTGAAAAAAAAATAGTTTCATCAAATTCTGAAAAATATTTTAATTTAAAAATTGGAATACTAGATTCAGTTCTTTTTAAAATAGATAGCTTAACTAAATTACTCCCACAAAAAATTGTTTATGAATTAGATAATAGAATTAAATCGATATATAAACAAGGAATCACTGATTACAATAACGAACTCTTAATTGATTCAGTAATTTTAACTGTTGGTTCAGATGAAAGAAAAATTAATTTTCTAGACATATTTCAGGTTTCAAATTCCAAATTTGATGGTTTAAGTTTATTGAACACTAGTGATTCTCTGTTGGTAGCTAATATATTTCAAAATTTAAAACCCAATGTTTTTTACGATGAAAAGAGAACTTTTGACCGGCTTAATTTTAATTTATCCCAAATTAATCTCTCCAGAGGAGTTGTACGATCAGGTGTAAGGATAATTTCCAGAGGTGAAATTATTGATTCAGAAAAACTTATCATACTGAATTCCTTAAAATTAAAATTTGAATCGGATTCTTCCTCAAAGTCTGGATCCATATTGATTTCAATTGGATATTTTGTAATTGTAGCTCTAATAATTCTTTTTTTATTCCTGTTTTTGAGAAAAAATAGGAGATCTATTTTTTTAAACAATACAAAAATGATGTTAATACTTACAATTGTCATCATTTTTATATCATTAATTAGTCTTACTGTGAAATTACAGCCTAATTATATATACGCAGTTCCTCTATGTTCTATTCCTCTGCTATTAAGAGCTTTTTTTGATTCAAGGTTGGGATTATTCACATATGTTATGACCGTATTAATATTATCTTTTTTTGTTCCATATGGTTTTGAATTTATTGTTATTAATGTTTTAGCAGGAATTGTAACAATTTTAACTCCCCCAGATTTATATCAACGAGCAAACTTATTTTTAACTGTGTTTATCATTACATTAGTTTACATTCTGTCCTACTTTTCAATAGCCCTTTACGAAAATCCGGATTTTAATTACATAGATTTTTCAATAATAATAATTTTTTTAATCAATGGATTAGCTACATTATTTGTTCATCCAATGATCTATATTTTTGAAAAAGTTTTTGATCTGGTATCTGATGTATCACTTCTTGAACTTAGCAATACAAATTCTGGTCTTTTAAAGAAACTTTCAGAAAGGGCTCCGGGAACTTTTTATCACTCACTAGCTGTCTCTAGTTTAGCTGAAGCAGTTGCTATCCAGATATCTGGAAACGTGATGTTGGTTCGTGTAGGGGCACTTTACCATGATATTGGAAAAATGAATAATCCAAACTATTTTATTGAAAATCAAACAAGTTCTTACAATCCTCATGTTGATTTAGATCCAAACGACAGTAATGAAATTATAAAGAATCATATTTCTGATGGCATTAAAATTGCAAAAAAAAATAAAATACCTGATAGAGTTATTGATTTTATAAGAACTCATCATGGAACTACAATGATTAGGTTTTTTTATGATAAAGCCCTAAAACTAGATGCAAACACTAAAGAATCAGATTTCAGATATTCGGGTCCGAAACCTTTTTCCAAAGAGACAGCTGTCCTTATGATGGCTGATAGTATTGAAGCAGCCTCTAAGAGCTTGGATAAGCCAAATATTAAGTTAATTGAAGAGTTTGTTGAGAAAATAGTTGACAAACAATTAGTGGACAACCAATTCATCAACTGTGATATAACATTGAAAGAAATTGAAATTTCAAAAAAAGTATTTAAAGAAAAGCTAATTAATATTTATCACCTAAGGGTTGAATATCCTGATTAGTTGTTTATTTTTGTATATGTATGAATGTTCAGCAAATATATACTTCTTGTCTCTCTCAAGCGGCATACTTTATTGAAAGCGATGGGGTCTCGGCAGTGATCGATCCTTTGCGAGATATTGATCGATACATCAAACTTGCTGAAAAATACAATTCCAAAATTAAATATGTCTTTGAAACCCACTTTCATGCGGACTTTGTTAGCGGACATTTGACCCTGGCAAAAAAAACCAATGCAAAAATAGTTTTTGGTCCTGAGTCCGATCCTAATTATGATGCAATTATTTGTAAAGAAAATCAAGTTTTTAAAATTGGTAAATTAAGTTTAACCGCTATGCATACTCCAGGTCATACCCTGGAAAGTACTTCGTATCTTCTTTCTGATGAAAATGGAAAACAAAAATGTCTTTTCACGGGTGACACCTTTTTTTTGGGGGATGTTGGAATTCCTGATGTTGCCCAACGCTACAAAGGAGTTTCAAAAGAAGAATTAGCAGGTATACTTTACGACTCTATAAATAAAAAAATTAAACCACTTGATAAGGACATTTTGATATATCCTGGTCATGGCGCAGGATCCGCTTGTGGTAAGAAAATGATGAAAAAGACTGTTGACACCTTAGAAAATCAATTAAAATTAAATTATTCAATAAATGGTTCTTTTTCAAGAGAACAGTTTGTTGAGGAATTGACAACAAACCTCCCCGAACCACCATCTTACTTTCCTGCAAATGTAAAATTAAATCAGGACGGATATAATGATGTTGATGATGTTTTAAAAAAGGCATTAAATCCATTATCTGTCGATGATTTTATTAAAAAATCAAATAAAAATAAACATGTGATTATTGACACCAGGACCAACGATGAATTTAGACAAGGACATATTCCTAAATCACTGTTTTTTGGGTTAAATGGTCAATTTGCTTCCTGGGTTGGATCTGTTATTAAAAACACCAACACAAAAATCCTTCTTGTTACCCCTAATGGTAAAGAAAAGGAGGCAGTTGAAAGATTATCAAGAATTGGTTTTGATAGGGTTACAGGATTTCTTGAAGGTGGATTTAAATCTTGGATTAACTCTGAGAAGGAGATATCAATAATTGATCAAACAACTCCAAAAGAGGTTGGTCTAATTGATTCAGCGACTGATTACATTGATGTACGAAAAAGAGTTGAGTTTGAAGAAGGTTATGTAAAAAAAGCCTTAAATATTCCTCTTGATTTTATTGATGATTATAAATTAAAACTCGATAAGTCAAAAGTTTATCACATTTATTGTGCCGGTGGTTACAGAAGTATGATTGCGTGTTCTATTTTGAAAAAAAATGGTTTTAAATCAATTATTGATATCAGTGGAGGCTTTTCTAAAATAAAGACATCTAAACCAGAAATTATTAATGTATGAGAAAACTTTTATTTGTTTTTGTAGTAATTTTTTCCTGTCAAATTGAAAACAAAAGTTTTGAACTTTTGTCTTACATTGATTTTAAAAATAAAATAGAATTATCTGGTGTTAAATTAATAGATGTAAGAACACCAATGGAGTTTAGTCAAGGAAATATTAATGGTTCAATAAACGTTGATTTTAAAAATGAGGAAGAGTTTCTGAATTATTTTAATGAATTAGATAAAACCGAGCCTTTGTTTCTTTATTGTAGATCTGGAAATAGAAGTAAGAAATCTGCCGATAAATTAATTAATTTAGGGTTTTCAAAAATTTATGATCTTGAAGGTGGTTTTATTGAATGGAATCTTAATGAGTTAAAGAATTTTAAGCCTTAGTTCCGACAACGACCAGGGTTCCTTCCCATTCATTTTTTTTACCAACCCTCCATGATTTGATATCTATAAAACCTGCTGTCTCAAATAGTTCTTTCCATTTTTTTTCATCCAATAATGTCATTGTATCAATATTTGTTTTTTTAGGCCAATCATGAGATGAATAGTTTTCTTGGTAAAAATCAACCCCCATAATAAATATTCCACCTGTGATTAACCAGTTTTCAAAAATATTTTTTAAAACATCAATCGGAGTTTTAAAATAATATAGAACTTCCATCGAAAAAACAATATCTTTTTTAGAGTTGGGTTTCCAGTCTAAAAGATTATTACAAAAATATTTATTAATAATATCAAGACCTCGAGCTTTGTCAATCATTTTAGCAGATCCATCTATTCCATTTGCACTAAAACAATTTTCCATTTTGGAAACCAACCTGACGACCCATCCGGTTCCACAGCCTGCATCTAAAAAAGTAAAATCTTCTCTTTCTTTTAATGCGTAATCTAGCATATTTTTAACTGATTCAATATGGTTTTTTTCCATACCATCGGCTTTTCCATTATCAACCCAATCACTAAAAGTTTCTATTGGTGTTTTCTTCACTTTCTTTTAATTAGTTGAAAACATTTAAATGTTATAAAAAACAAAACTAAAATAAAAAACTCCCAATTGAGAATATAAAATGGCCATTCCCCAAAAACCAATGGGTTTTTAATATTTGGAGCTTCACTAAGATACATGTAGTTAGATCCAATAAGAAAGTTCAGCGGCATAATTATGAGCATTATGATATTAAGGGTAATTAAAACTTTAAGCCATGAAAATTTTGATAGTTTATAATCCAAATGTAAAAGCATAAATAATGGAATCATAATAATAGTTCCATGACTCTGATAGTATTGAATATATTTAAAGTAACTTCCATCATAGTCATTTATTTGTGCAGTTAGAATAGCCATTAAACCACCCCAGAACCCACAATAGAAAAGAAATTCAAATAGTTTTTGATTCTTGGGAATGAAAAATATAAAACAAACTATTAAATTAGAGACTGAACATAGGTGTAATGGTAAATCTTCTTGAATTTCCCAATTCCCATTATTTAAATCGATGACATGATTGGTAATTGTAAAAAAAATTGTGACTAAACTGACAGTTTTTACTAATAAATATTTTTGATTATTATTTATAAATCTACCTAAAATTAAAAATACAACAATAAATAAAGTTGTGACTGATAAATTTCTAATTCCTTCAAATGAAATTAAGTCTATTATATATGGGGGGTATTGTTTGTAAAATATAATTAGGTTTGAATACATATATTTTAATTGAAAAAAGAAATCATATTATGTAGTATTTTATCGGCAATAGGATCTTTTCCAAGGTTTTCAAAAATTTTCAATGTTGAAACTAGCATTTTACCATTATTGTGGTCCACTACTGAAAGATCTGAAGCTGTCCAAACATCACCAGAACCAATATAATTTCGTTTCATTATATTACCGTTTGGAATCCTATCAAAAGCTATAGTTTGAACTATGTTATTTCCTTTTAGCTCTCTGAAGCTCACGGTTGGACCTATATTCTCGTATATTCCTGTTAATGGCATATCAACCGGTAACCCTTTAAAAATAGGATGTTTTTGATTAATATGTAAAATACCATCCCAGAGACCTTGTGAAATGTTTTTTATTGGATCCATTGGTAATAGTTTTTTTCCTTCGATTTTAAATGTCAAATTTTCACCAGTACGTCTATAGATTCTTGAGGGAGTATTTAGAAAAATTACATTCCCGCCTCTGCTTACATGATTGTTAACCATTTCGATATTATTTTCAAAATTTCTATCAAAATTCTTTTCAGTTGCAACAACATTACCATCGCTAGAAGAAACCTCAGAAATTTTATCATTAAATACTAAAATTGGAGTCTCTAGTGAAGTAGTAGAGGTGAATTTTGAATATTTAATGTTGTGAGTTTTTAAAAAATTTATGATTTTTTTATCTTCACTAAGCAGTGCAACTTCAAGTTTTTTTGAATTGGAAAGTCTTTTAAAAACATTAAATTTTCGTTGGGATGAACCTATTTCTTTGTTTTTATTTTTAATTTTTGCAAACACTTGATATTCTCCCTCAACTAAATTTCTAAGAATTGATTTTTTATTAAGTTTTGTTACTCCGTTATTTAGAGTTAAATTTTTAAGATTGAATTCTTCAATTACATTATTTTTTTTATCAGTTATAACATACTCTAAATCAACTTGATTTTTTTTCTGTTCATTGATCCCGATGAATTCTAGTTCTATTTTTTCATCTACATAATAATTTCTTTTATTTGTTCTAATAACCAATAACTCATCTTGATTAGCCTCTTTTGTTTTGTAATATGCATCACCTTTTGGGTTTCTCCAAAGATCCAATAATCCTGCCCCAATAATCCAATCACCAGCTGTCAGAGCATGAACACAATATCCAATTACATTTGGGTTGGATCTAATTGCCTCAATCATTCTCTTATTGGCGACTCCGTGAACCTTTTGTTGAAGTTTGTAAAAATCTTCAACTTTCTTAAAAATTCTATTCAGTCCTGTTTTTTTTAGGGCTTTCTTTATTTCATTATTGTATCTTAAATGGTACAAGTATGGGTAGGTTATTGGGTTACCCTTATCTCTGAAGGATTTTTCATTTTTCTCTAAATCTGGCAGGCTTCCATACCCAATTTCAGAAACATACGAGGGTAAGTTTGGTAAAACATTTCTACCTGGGGTCCTAGCAAACAATTTTCTTTTCTCGTTCTCCTCTTTAGTGTTTCCAATTGTCAAGAAACCATCAAACTTTTCACGATTTATGTTGGGTCCTGGATAATTGTGAATGTCATTAAACTTCACAGGTGTTTTTTCGTTTGGTAGAAATAAGTTGGCACCCATAGCCCAACCACCTGATTCATCTAATAT
>TARA_B100001057_G_scaffold128675_1_pt1 | contig 14047 bp, 9 predicted proteins | sample TARA_B100001057 | Tara Oceans TARA_B100001057 (sample SAMEA2621839) | marine metagenome | biome: marine biome (ENVO:00000447); feature: surface water layer (ENVO:00002042); material: "saline water (ENVO:00002010), including plankton (ENVO:xxxxxxxx)" | depth 5 m
TTATCAACAGCTAAAGCTGCCTCTTTTATTGCTTCTGTGTGTGTTGGGTGAGCATGACAAGTTCTCGCGATATCCTCAGCGCTGGCTCCAAATTCCATTGCTAAAGCCATCTCTGCAATCATATCTCCACAGTGCGGACCGATGATGTGAACCCCTAAAACTTTGTCTGTGCTACTATCGGCAAGTATTTTGACAAAACCGTCAGTTTCATTATTAACTTTTGCTCTTGAATTGGCAAGAAAAGGAAATTTGCCTGTTTTATATGATTTATTTTCCTCTTTTAATTGCTCTTCTGTTTTACCAACAGTAGCTACCTCTGGAGATGTATAGATAACTCCAGGAATTACATCATAATTTACATGACCAGATTGCCCTGCTAATATTTCAGCAACGGCTATACCTTCTTCCTCAGCTTTATGAGCTAACATCGGTCCTTTGATTACGTCGCCTATAGCATAAATATTTTTTACAGAAGTTTGTAATTTGTTATTCACTTCTATTCTTCCTTTATTATCTTTTTTAATTCCAACTTTTGAAAGATTTAATCCTTCAGTGTATGGTTTCCTTCCAACAGAAACTAAAACTTTGTCAACTTCTAATACTTCTTTTTTTGAATTCTTTACGTTTGTATAAGAAATTAAAACAGATTTACCTTGATCTACAATAGACTCCACTTTTGATCCCATTTTAAATTTAATTCCTTGCTTGATTAAGATTTTTTGAAATTCATTTGAAATTTCTCTATCCATTCCTGGAGTAATAAAATCCAAATACTCTATGACAGTTACTTCAGAACCTAGTCTTGACCAAACAGATCCCATTTCTAAACCAATGTAACCTCCTCCAATTACAGCTAATTTAGCTGGAACTTTATCAAAAGATAATGCACCAGTAGAAGAGACAATGTTTTTTTCATTGATTTCAGTACCGGGTAATGAAGCTACCGTTGAACCTGTTGCAATTACAATGTTTTTAGATTTTATATTGGTTCTTTTATTATCGTTTTCGTAAACAATGATGTCACTTTTTGATAAAAGTACACCTTTACCTTTAAAATAAGTAACTTTATTTTTTTTAAACAAAAATTCAACCCCCTTTGTTAAAACCTGAATAGATTTATTTTTGTTAGACATCATTTTTGCAATGTTTAATTTTATTCCATCAATTTCTATACCTTGATTATTAAAATCTTTCTTAGCTTTATGAAAATTTTCAGATAAATTTAGTAAACTTTTAGAAGGTATGCATCCAACGTTAAGGCATGTTCCTCCGAGGGCGCCTCTTGACTCTACGCAAGCTGTTTTAAGTCCCAATTGTGCAGCTCTAATAGCGCAAACATATCCACCAGGTCCTCCACCAATTACTACTAAGTCAAAATTATTTTCCATTATTAAATATTTAAAAAAAGTCTTTTAGGTTGCTCTAAAGACTCTTTTACTATTTTCAAAAATGATACTGCTTCTTTTCCATCAATTATTCTATGATCATAAGATAGTGCCAAATACATTATAGGCCTTACCACCACGTTCCCCTCTACAATAACTGGTCTTTGAATTATATTATGCATTCCTAACACTGCAGATTGTGGCGGATTTAAAATTGGCGTTGAAAGCATTGAGCCATAAATTCCACCATTAGTAATTGTAAATGTCCCACCTTGTAAGTCTTCGATGGTAATTTTTCCATCTCTAGCCTTTTGACCAAGTTCACCTATATTTTTTTCAATATCAGCAAAAGACATTTCATCTGTTTCTCTCAGAACCGGCACAACAAGTCCTCTATCTGTTCCTACAGCTATACTTATATTATAATAATTTTTATACACAATTTCTTCACCTTGAATTTCTGCATTAACTGCAGGATAATTTTTTAAACCTATAACACAAGCTTTTACAAAAAATGACATGAACCCTAGTTTAACTCCGTATTTGGTCTGAAATTCCTCTTTGTATTGACTTCTCATTTTCATCACTTCACTCATATCAACCTCATTAAAAGTTGTAAGCATTGCTGCATTTTCTTGAGCTTCTTTTAGTCTTTTAGCTATCGTTAATCTTAGCCTAGTCATTTTAACTCTCTCTTCTGGGCCATGCTTAATTTTTCTTTCCGAAGGAGATGGTTTGGAACCCATCAAGCTCATAATATCCTCTTTTAAAATTAAACCATTTTTTCCAGTTCCATCTACAGTATCTAAATTTATCTTTGCTTCACTCGCCATTTTTCTAGCAGCTGGAGATATTTCTTTGTACTTTTTTTGAACTTTTTTTTCTTCATGAACTTGATCCAAAATCAATGGTTCTTCCTCTTCTAATTTGAGAACAGGTTCTTCAATTTTTTTTTGTTTTGTTTGTTTTGGTTTTTTAATTTTTTCTTCTTCAAAAATCTTTGGTTGAGTTTCTTGTTCTTTCTTATTAGGCGGATTATAATTATTAATTTCATCTGTATTGTTAGCATTTGTGCCTGCTGAACTATCTACCGTTCCCAATAAAGAACCTACATTTACTGTTTCACCTTCTTTTACAGAAATACTTCCAAGCACTCCGTTTGTAGGAGAGGGTACTTCTACATTTACTTTATCTGTCTCTAATTCTACTAGAGGTTCGTCAGCTGAAACTTTGTCTCCTTGTGATTTGAGCCACTTAGATACTGTTGCTTCTGTAACTGACTCACCAAGTGCTGGAACTGTAATTTTTTCTGCCATTTAGTCTTTAAGTATCTTTTCTAATATTTCTTTTTGCTGTGCAAGATGTTTATTAAGATTTCCAGTCGCAGTTGAAGAAGCTGCTTTTCTACCTACATATTTTACAGACTTATCACCAAAATTTACTATTTCTAATGTTCGATCAATATAATTTCTTACAGTATTCCAAGCGCCCATATTCTGTGGCTCTTCTTGACACCAAATAAATTCCGCTTTGGTATATCTTTTCAAAATATTTGCTAAAGTTTTTGCAGGAAATGGGTAAAGTTGTTCTATTCTTATAAATGTTACCTCGTTATTTTTATATTTTTCTCTTGCCTCAATTAAATCATAATAAATTTTCCCTGAGCACATAATCACTTTTTTAATTTTTGAGTCTCTTCTTTTTAATTCTAATAAATTTTTTATGTTCGAGTACGTATCGTCCTCTAGAACTCTATGAAAAGTACTTTTTTTTGTAAACTCTGAGATATTTGAAACACATTTTTTATGCCTTAAAAGTGATTTTGGGGTCATTATTACTAAAGGTTTTCTAAATTCTCTATGCATTTGACGCCTTAATACGTGAAAATAATTTGAAGGTGTAGTGCAATTAACAACTTGAATATTTTCTCCAGCACATAATTGTAAAAATCTTTCCAATCTTGCAGAGGAGTGCTCGGGTCCTTGACCTTCATAACCGTGAGGCAATAACAATACCAAACCGCTAGCTCTTCCCCATTTTGATTCTGCTGATGAAATAAATTGGTCAATTATGATTTGTGCTCCATTTGCAAAATCTCCAAACTGAGCTTCCCATAAAACAAGTGTTTCGGGTTCAGATAGGGAGTATCCAAATTCAAATCCTAAGACTGCCAATTCTGAAAGAAGACTATCAATTATCTCAAAGTTTTTTTGGTTGACCGAAATATTATTAAGTGGGATATATCTTTCATGATTTTCCTGGTTTCTTAAAACAGCATGTCTTTGGCTAAAAGTCCCTCTTCCAGAGTCCTGTCCAGATAATCTTACAGAAAATCCTTCCGTAAGTAGAGTTCCAAAAGCTAAACTTTCTGCAGTGGACCAGTCAATCGATTTTCCATTCTCAATAGCTGCCATTCTTAAATCAAATATTTTTTTTAAGGTCTTATGGACATTAAATTCTTTTGGAATTTCAGAAATTTTTCTTCCGATATTCCTTAATTTAACCTTGTCAACACCGCTTACACCTCTTTTATCTTTGCCCAGACCTGGTTTAAATCTCGACCAAACTCCATCATACCATTTCAATTCTGACTTATAATTTTTTGATGATTCAAATTCTTTCTCTAAGAATTTCTTGAAGTTTACTTTGTCTTTTTGCAAATCGATCTCAGATGTCAAACCTTCTTGACTTAATTTTTTTCCGTAGATTGAAAGCGTTGTAGGATGAGATCTAATTTTTTTATACATTATTGGTTGGGTAAAAGAGGGCTCATCTCCCTCATTATGGCCAAATCTTCTATAGCAAACCATGTCGATAACTACGTCTCTGTTAAATTTTTGTCTATATTCAGTTGCAATCTTAGCACAATGGACTACTGCTTCAGGATCGTCTCCATTAACATGAAATATTGGTGCTTGAGCAGTCTTTGCAACATCAGATGGATAAGGTGAAGATCTTGCAAATCTTGGAGCGGTAGTAAAACCTATTTGGTTGTTAACTATTATATGAATCGTACCACCAATGTTATGTCCTGGAAGACCGGACATAGCAAAACATTCAGCAACTATACCTTGGCCCGCAAATGCTGCATCTCCATGCATTAGAACAGGAATAACCTTTTTTCTATTCTTATCCTTATGAAAAAATTGTTTTGCTCTAACTTGGCCTAAAACAACTGGATTTACTGCTTCCAAGTGGGAAGGATTATCCGTAAGACTTATATGTACTGAATTCCCATCAAATTCTCGATTAGATGAAGCCCCTAAATGATATTTAACATCTCCTTCAAAATCTTTGCTTGTGCTTACTGACTTTCCAAAAAATTCGCTGAAGATGGCTTTAAAAGGTTTGCCCATTACATTTGCTAATACATTTAGTCTTCCACGATGAGGCATACCTATTTTGATCTCCTTCGCGCCTAAATTTCCACCTCTTTTTATTATTTGTTCTAAAGCAGGTATCAATGACTCACCCCCATCTAAGCCAAATCTTTTAGTCCCAACAAATTTAATATGTAAATACTTCTCAAAACCCTCTGCTTGAACCATTTTATTTAAGATCGCTCTTTTACCATTTTCAGTGAAAGTTATATTTTTTTCTGGTCCTTCGATTCTATCTCTTATCCAGGCTTTTTCATCTGGATCTCCCATATGCATAAACTCATAACCAATATTTGAGCAGTAAGTTTTTCTTAAAATTTTTAATATTTGGTTTAGATCAGCGTATTGTAAACCAAGAACACCATCTAAAAAAATCTTTCGATTGAAATCACTCTTCGTAAATCCATAGCTCTCTGGTTTTAACTCTGAGTGCTCCTTTTTTTTTTGAATTTCTAAAGGATCTAAGTTAGCAATCAAATGACCTCTTATTCGAAATGCTCTTATCAACATAATTGCTCTTACAGAATCCTTTGATGCTTGTTTTACAGAAGATGAGTCTAAATCTGCTGAAGTTTCGTCGTGGATATTTTGTTTTTCAGTAAAAGATCTAGGTTTTTTAATTTTCTTTTCTGGTGACCAGCTAGGTCCACTTAAATCTTGGTAAATTAATTTTTCATCATCACTTAGGCCATCAAAGAACTTTCGCCAACTTTCAGGTAAAGAATTTGGATCTGAAATATAATCGGCATAAAATTCTTTAATAAATTCAGAATTATTACCGGCTAAAAAAGAGGTTTTTTTATAAACAATATTGTTCTTTGATGAAGACATTTAAAAGATTTATTCTAACATAAATTAATATAAATCAACCATTAAGTTTTTGGTAAAGTGTCATGCCTATATCTGCTGGTGATTTTGAGATAGTAATACCGGCAGATTTCATCGTTTCAATTTTATCTTCGGCGCCTCCTTTGCCTCCAGCAATAATAGCACCAGCATGTCCCATTCTTCTCCCAGGCGGGGCAGTTAGTCCAGCAATAAACCCTACCATAGGTTTCTTAACTTTTTCTCTTTTTAAAAATTCTGCTGCTTCTTCCTCTGCAGATCCACCAATTTCTCCTATCATTATTATTGATTTAGTTTCATTGTCCTTTAAAAAAAGTTCTAAGCAATCAATAAAATTTGTTCCATTGATCGGGTCTCCCCCAATTCCTATACAAGTTGATTGGCCCATACCATTTGCTGAAGTTTGAGCTACCGCTTCATAAGTTAATGTCCCAGATCTAGAAACTATACCAACTGAACCTTTTTTATGAATATTTCCCGGCATGATACCAATTTTACATTCGTCAGGAGTAATAATCCCTGGACAGTTTGGACCAATCAGTCTTGATGAACTTTTACTTAAAGTCTGTTTGACTTGAAGCATATCTATCAGTGGTATACCCTCGGTAATACAGACAATAAGTTCTATGTTTGAATTTATTGCCTCAATTATTGCAGCACCAGCAAATTTTGGAGGAACATAAATCATTGTTGCATTCGCAGAGGTTTTATCTTTTGCTTCTTGTACTGTATTAAATACTGGTAAGTTTAAATGTTTCTGTCCACCTTTTCCTGGAGTAACACCGCCTACTAATTTCGTACCATATTTTATCGCTTGTTCTGAGTGGAATGTTCCGTGAGTTCCAGTAAAACCTTGACAAATAACTTTTGTATTTTTATCAACTAATACAGACATTTATTTAATAGAACCCACAATTTTTTTTGCGGCATCATTTAAATCAGATGCTGATGAAATTCTCAAATTTGACTTGTCAAGAATTTCTTGACCTTCTTTAAAATTAGTGCCTGCCAATCTTACAACCAATGGAACTGTTAAATTTATTTCCTTTGCAGCATCAACTACACCTTGGGCTAATACATCACATCTCATAATTCCTCCAAAAATGTTTATTAAAATACCTTTTACATTTTTATCACCTAGAATTAATTTAAAAGCAGCCGATACCTTTTCTTTAGAAGCTCCACCACCTACATCTAAAAAGTTTGCCGGCTCTTCTCCATAAAGTTTGATAATATCCATTGTAGCCATAGCAAGACCAGCTCCATTTACCATGCATCCTATAGAACCATTAAGTTTTATATATGCCAGGTCGTGTTTGCTTGCTTCTATTTCTGCTGGCTCCTCCTCGTTTAAATCTCGTAATTTTAAAATTTCTTGTTGCCTAAAAATAGCGTTTTCGTCAAAATTCATTTTTGCATCTAAACAAATTAATTTATTTAAGTCTGTTATTATAAGTGGATTAATTTCAATTAAGCTTGCGTCTTTTTTAATAATTATTTTATTCAAACATTTAATTAATTTTGAAGCCGTAGATTTTTGCTCTGCATTAAAATTGAAGTTTTCTATAATTTTTTGTACTTCTTCCTCATTCGGTCCTTCAAGCTTAAAATCTATTTTTGTAGTTATTATTTTACTGGGTTTTTCTAAAGCAACTTTTTCTATATCCATCCCACCCTCAGTACTACTGATGAATGCGATTTTTGATGACGCTCTATCTACTAAACAAGATAAGTAAAATTCTTTAGATATGTTTGAGGCCTCTTCTATATAAAGTCTCTTCACTTTCCTTCCCTCTGGTCCTGTTTGATGAGTTATAAGTGTTTTGCCCATCATTTTTTTTGCCTCACTCTCCAAATCAGCAAGATTTTTAACGAGTTTTACTCCTCCTGCTTTACCTCTTCCTCCAGCGTGAATTTGTGCTTTTAATACAAATTTCTTGCTTTTTAACTTTTTAATATTTCTTTTAATATCATCCACAGAGTGCACTACAATTCCCCTAGAAACTGGTGCGCCAAATTCCCTCAATATATCTTTGGCTTGATGTTCGTGAATATTCATTGGCAATTATTAAATTTTAAAGTATTTCTATATTTTTATTATTATGAAAGCAACGAACTTTTTAAAGAATAATATTTTCATCATTTTTTTCACTATTTATTTTTTTATTGGTCTATCAATCGTGCAGGATTATGGAATTTCAACTGACGAAGAGTTTCAAAGATATTCAGGATTTTATTGGCTTTGTTATGTTCTGGAAATTTTACCTTTTGATAATTTAAGGATGCATGCAGTTGAAAAATTAAGCGACATTGGTGGCTTTACGTTACCAAATCCAGAAGATTATCCTTTTTATGGAGTTATTTTTGATCTTCCGCTAGCTTTAATAGAAACAATTTTGAAAATTGATGACGCTAATAAATATTTTTTATTAAGACATAAAGCAAATTTTTTAATTTTTTTCTTAAGTTCTATTTTTTTTTTCTTGATTTTATCATCAAGATTTTCAAGTAAGAAGATTATTTTTATAGGTATTCTTTTATACATTAGTTCTCCAAGAATCTTTGGAGATAGTTTTTATAATAATAAAGATTTAGTTTTTTTATCACTCGTAACAATAACCTTTTATTTTTATCTAAAATTAATAGAGATTCATAATTATAAAAATATATTTTTATTTGCACTTTTTTCAGCAATCACGTCATCATTACGAATTCTAGGAATATTTATTCCATTTTCATTTTTAGCTTTCCTGCTTTTGCAGAAAATAAACTTGAAAAAAAAATTATTTACCATTTTTTTTTATTTAACAATTTTTTTCTCTTTTTTATTTTTGTTTTGGCCGTACTTATGGAACAATCCTGTTTCTAATTTAATTCAAAGTTTGATAAAATTTTCAAAATATTCAAGCCAGCCTTTAAGTATGTTGTTTAATGGAGATTATGTTTTTTCTTATTTTTTACCTTTAAATTATATTCCTTTATGGATGATTATAACAACGCCAATAATTATATTGTTATTATTTTTTTACGGGTATCTTTTTTGTTTAAAAAGATTTTTTATTAGGACTATCAATATAAAAGAAAAATCTTTTTATAACGATTTCTGGAGAAGTAAAAACGAACATAAAGATTTATTTATTTTTTTAAATTTTAATTTAATATTTTTTTATATTATTTTATCATCACCAGTATTGTATACTGGTTGGAGACACTTGTATTTTTTACACCCCTTAATGATCTATTTAGGTTGTTATGCCTTGTATATAATTGATTTAAAATATGAAAAAAATAAAGTTATCTTTTTTATAGTTTTAATTTTGACTTTATTTAATTTTTACGAGATTAAAAAATTTCATCCCTATCAAAGTCTATATTTCAATCAATTAATTCAGAATGATAGAAAAAAAGAATTTGAAATAGATTATTGGGGATTAGCAGGTGCGAAATTCCTAAAAGAAATAGTTAAAATTGACAAGACTGAAGGAGAGATCAATATAGGGGTTGCTTCTTACGTTCCTCTTGAAAGAAGTCTAGAGTTACTTGACGATAAATCTAGAAAAAAAATAAAAATTATTGGCCAAAATTATTCAGATTCTGATTATATATTTCACAATAATATTTCAGAGGTAAATGTAACCTACAATAAAAAATACGATGTACCTAAGGATTTTAAAAAAATAGATGATTTTTCTATAAAAGGATTTATTGTCTATGAAATATATAAGAAAAAATAATGCGAATATTCATTTATAAAATTTTAATTTTTATAATTAGTTTTTATATAGTCTTCCAGTTAACATTTGGCTTGTTAATTAAAGAATTTAAGAAAAACTTATACAAACTTAGATCAAAAGAAAATGTTTTAATTATCAAAGATAAAATAAGAGAAGAACTTAAAGATGGATTAAAAAAAGACAGAATATTAAATACAGAGGATGCTGAATTAATTAAAATGTTTTTAAAAAAAATTTTCTCTGAACTAAAGATGTAATTAAAAATAAATTAGATTTTTTGTTTTTTTAAACTATTTACGTAAATACGATCTTCCCATTCAGTAAAAGGAAATTTTATTTTTTCGGTAAGTTCGAATCCACTTTTCACTAGATATTCATGGATTTTGGCACTTTCATAATTTAAGTAAATATTGTCATTATGAAATTCAATTAAAATTATACCTACATCCGATATCTTTTTTCCTAAGCCTCTCAAAACTTGAAGTTCATGACCTTCTGTATCAATTTTAAGCAAATCAATTGTGTTCATTTCTTCAGTATTTATGTAAGTATCTAACCTAACGGTTTCTACCTTTTCAGTGTTTAATATCATTTGCTTGAGACTCCCTCCAAATAGCCTAGCTTTATAATTAAGGTAATGATTATCATTATTAAATTCTGTAAATGAGGATGTGAGATCATGTTTATTTATATATAAACTTTTAATTGTATTTTCGTCTGAGACAGCTGAATTATTTACTTTAAATTTATCTAACAACTTATATTTATTTTCTATTCTTTTAAAAATTTTATTTTGTGGTTCAAATAAAAATATTTTTTTTGGATTAAAATTGTTATCGATAAAGTCTGCATATAAGCCAAAATGTGAACCTACATCGACATAAATATTTATATTTCTTTTTAATTTTAACAAAGATGATAAAATTTTTTTTTGATGAATAAATTTATCAATTAAATCAAAAAAAAGTAATGCGATTTTTCTAAATATTATCAATTTAAATCCTTACAATTTTGACTGAGTTCTAACTTAGCCATCATTTCATGTACTCTGGTTCGATTAAAGCAACTTTCATCTAAGATCAAACCTGTTATAATATTCTCTTTATCGTTAACTGTTTCATAAATGACTTTTAATTCATTTCTTAAAATTATATCCACGAAAAATTTTTTATATTCATCAAAAAATTTATTGTTTGATAAAGGAAAACTGACCCCAGGATGATGCCACTGATTAGGAGAATTGTCATAAATTCTTAAAGATGGTGCAATGAATTGATAATCAGTTATTAGCATCTTTTTTTGTTTTTCCTTAGATATTATATTCATAATTTCCTTAATAGCCTTAATTTCTTTTTTTGGATCTTCAGGAAATTTATAAGTAATCCATTTCAAACCCTTTAAATCTTTTGAAATTTTTTCTGAATTTAAAGCCAAATTCAAATTTACTTTTTCAAGTTCATTAAATTTTCTATGTTCATTAAATCTAAAATGATATTTTCCCACAGCAAATATACAAATTAAAATTAATAAAATAGTTATATTTTTTTTTTTGAAATTTTTTTCTAAGTTCAAATGAACAATAGAACACAATAACGGAATTAAAAAAAATATAAAGTTTTGATTTAATGTATAAAATTGATGAAAAATAAGAATTAGAGATAAAGTCAAAAAGACTAAAATTAAAAAAAAATCATTTTTATATTTCTCAAATTTTTTATAATAAAAAAACATTAAAAAAATTAAAGATAGATTAAATATATTTATATATTTGAATTTGACTAAAACGTCTATCAAACCTAATTGGTAATTTGAAAATCTATACTGTCCAATAGAGCTAGCAAAAAATATATATTGATCAAAAAAGTTTTTGATATTTATTCCCGTCAAAAAAAAAAATAAAATAATAAATGCAATAGCTATTAGCGTACCAAGCGCAAAATTTAAAAAAATTTCTTTAAACTTATTTTTATAAATGATGCAATAAGCGCTAATTAAAAAAAGCATACCAAAAAGACCATAAACAGATGGAGTCTGTTTAGCTAAAAAGGCTAAACAAAATATTACTGGTATTATCCTAAAATATTTATAATTTTGATAATAACAACTATATGCAAAATAAAAATAAGCTAGTATTAAAAAAAAAGTAGAATGATGATCGACAAAAGGTGTTCCGACTACTGGATAGAAAAGTATTGCTACTAATATCGCGTAAAACATTGAAAAAAACTTATTTAAACCAAGTTTTATTAATAAATAGTAAACTCCTAATGAAAGGATTAAGTTAAAGCTTGATGAGTGAATGATGAATGACTTCCAAGAAATTCCAAATATATAAAAAAAAAATGCTGTTAAGTAATCTAAAATTGGTCCCGTCACTAACCAATAATCATTAAACGGTGTAAACCCTTTAAGAACTCTATAACCGCCATTATACAAAACTGTGTTATCCATGGGCATTAGCCCAACAAAACCGTAATAATAATTAATAAAAAAAGCTATTAAACTAATTAGTATGTAGGGATATAAATTATTAAAGTGATTTATCAATTTTTTTTGCTGCATTAAATAATTCACGTACTGCCTCAACTGATTTATTAAAATTCAATTTTTCTTGCTCACTAAGTTTTAATTCAACTATTTTTTCAACTCCACTTTTTCCAATTATTACTGGGACACCTGCATAGATATCTTGTACACCATATTCTCCACTCAAATATACGGCACAAGGTAATTGTTTTTTTAAATCATTGAGATAACTTTCTGCCATTTCAACGCCTGAAGCTGCTGGTGCATAAAAAGCTGAACCTTTCTCTAAATATTTAACAATCTCAGCTCCACCTTTTTTTGTTCTATCTACTATTTGACCAAGTTTCTCCTTAGATATTTTACCATCACTTACTAGATCATTAATTTTCTTTCCATCAACTACTGTTGAATCCAGCATCGCAACCATGCTGTCACCATGACCTCCAAGGACAAAGGATTTTATTTTATGAACAGGAACTTTTAGTTCCTGGGATAAAAAGTAAATAAATCTTGAAGAGTCAAGTATACCAGCCATTCCAACAACTTTATTTTTTGGTAAACCAGAATACTTTTGTAAAGCCATAACTATTACATCTAATGGATTTGTAATACATATAACAAAGGCATTAGGAGAAGTTTTTTTAATTCCTTGCGCAACTTGTTTTATAATTTTTAAGTTTATTCCAAGTAGGTCGTCTCTAGTCATACCTGGTTTCCTAGGAACCCCAGCAGTTATTATTATTACATCAGAATTTTTTGTGTCCTCATAGTTATCTGTTCCAGATAAATTTACATTGAAACCATTAACTGGTGATGACTGAGCTATATCTAGTGCTTTTCCTTTTGCAATTCCAGCAGCTACATCAAATAAAACTACATCAGCCAATTCTTTTAGTGCAATAAGATGGGCCAAGGTGCCGCCTATTTGTCCTGCTCCAATTAGAGTAATTTTTTTTTTCATTTTTATCCTTTTTTATTTCATTGTAGGCATCACAAATTCTGGGTCTGATCTTAAACCAGATGGCCATCTTGAAGTAATAGTTTTGAGTTTCGTATAGAATCTTACACCTTCTGGACCGTGCATATGCTGGTCACCAAATAAAGATCGTTTCCACCCTCCAAAACTATGAAATGCCATAGGTACTGGTATTGGTATGTTAATTCCAACCATTCCAATTTTAGCTTTATTAGAAAACGTTCTTCCTGAATCTCCATCTCTCGTAAAAATACTTACTCCATTACCAAACTCGTGATCATTTACTAATTGTAATGCTTCATCAAAATCTTTAGCACGAACTACTGATAAAACTGGACCAAAAATTTCTTCTTTGTAGATTCTCATATCTTTTGTGACCTGGTCAAAAAGACAGCCACCTATGTAATATCCATTTTCGTAACCCTGTAATTTAAAATTCCTTCCATCAACAATTAACTTCGCACCTTCTTTAACGCCTATATCAACGTAACCTTTTACTTTTGCTAAGTGCTCTTTAGTAACTAATGGTCCCATTTCTGATTGCTTATCCATACCTGGACCAACTTTTAATGCCTCAACTTTTTTTGCGAGTGACTCAACTAACTTGTCCCCGATATTGCCGACTGCTACAGCAACAGACTGCGCCATACATCTTTCACCAGCAGAGCCGTAAGCTGCACCCATTAGTCCGTTAACTGCTTGTTCTAAGTCACAGTCGGGCATGACAACACAATGATTTTTAGCTCCGCCTAAAGCTTGAACTCTTTTTTCATTTTTTGCACAATTCTCGTAAATATATTTTGCAATTGGAGTTGACCCAACAAAACTCATTGCTACTACATCTTTATTACTTATTAAAGCATCTACCGCTTCCTTGTCTCCATTGATGACATTAAAGACACCATCTGGTAGACCAGCTTCTTTTAATAGCTCTGCTAAATGAATTGAACATGACGGATCTTTTTCTGATGGCTTCAAAACGAAAGTATTTCCACACGCTATTGCCATAGGAAACATCCACATTGGAACCATCGCAGGGAAATTAAATGGAGTTATCCCAGCACAAACTCCTAATGGTTGACGAATAGACCAGCTATCTACATTAGTACCTACATTTTCTGTGAACTCACCTTTTAACATTTGAGGAATACCGCAAGCATATTCAACCACTTCTAAACCTCTCGTTAATGATCCTCTTGC
>TARA_B100001057_G_scaffold498634_1_pt1 | contig 14040 bp, 12 predicted proteins | sample TARA_B100001057 | Tara Oceans TARA_B100001057 (sample SAMEA2621839) | marine metagenome | biome: marine biome (ENVO:00000447); feature: surface water layer (ENVO:00002042); material: "saline water (ENVO:00002010), including plankton (ENVO:xxxxxxxx)" | depth 5 m
AGACCTCTCCCTTTCCATCCATTCGATTCCACATTCATTTGCATAACATTCGAAAACCCGCCACAGTCAGCAAGCGCAAAAGCTCACATTAATCAATTTTGACGAACGATCTCGCCAAATCGCTCAATTTTTTCTCAACCTTTTAATTTGCCCAACAAGTCTCATCGGACATTCTTCTATCTTTTACCATGTCGAACGACCTTCTTCTTGCCTTGCTCTCCAATGTCAAATATCCCGGATTCAGTCGGGATATCGTGTCCTTCGGATTGGTTCAGGAAACCAAGCTCGATGAAAGCGGAAAAGCCTTCGTCAAGCTCGAGCTCAGTCCGAATGACCCCACCCTCCCCCAGAAGATCAAAAAAGAGATCGAACAAACCTTGCTCAAGGAAGACTCAATCCATGAGATCGACGTCCAACTAGTCGTCCAAGGCCCTCAAGGACAGCAAGCAGGCGACTCCGGCAACGATCGGGCATCCGCGATATCCAAGGTCAAAAAAATCGTGGCAATTGCGAGTGGAAAAGGAGGGGTAGGAAAATCGACTCTTGCGGTCAATTTGGCTTGCGCCGTCGAAAAGCTACTGTCCTCCTCGGACAAAGACGGCAAAGTAGGACTAATGGACTGCGACGTATACGGCCCTTCAGTGCCTCTTTTAATCGGCGCGACCGGACAACCGCAAAGCAATGAAGAAAACTTCGTCTCTCCAATCGAGAGTTATGGCGTCAAGGTCATGTCGATGGGCTTTATGGTGGATGAGGAAACTCCTATCGTTTGGCGTGGTCCCATGGTCACGAAGACAATCCAGCAATTTACGGAAAACGTCGAATGGGGAGAACTCGACCTTCTTTTGATCGATCTTCCACCAGGAACGGGAGACGCTCAACTATCCCTTGCTCAGATTATGCCTTTGGATGGTATCATACTCGTCACAACCCCGCAAAAAGCGGCTGCAGACGTAGCCCGCCGCGGAGCCAGAATGTTTGAAAAGGTCAACGTTCCGATTCTCGGGGTGGTTGAAAACATGAGTTACCTGGAGGATGAGGATTCAGAAAAGAAATCTTATCTATTTGGTCAAGGAGGTGGTGCCGAGACCGCACTAGCCTTGGATACGGCCTTCTTGGGAGAAATACCTTTGCACCAAGAAGTGAGAATGGGAGGCGACCATGGCACTCCAGTTGTCGTTACCAACCCTGAAAACTCAGCCAGCCAAGCAATCCAGGAAGTAGCGAAGTCCCTGATCGGAATGCTGGGAGTCTAAGGAGCCTCAGTTCTTGATCTCGCGGTGCAGGGTATGCCTGCGCAAGAATCGATTGTACTTCTTCTTCTCGACCGACTCGGTCTGAAGTTTCTTGTTGCGTGAGCTCATATAGCGGGATGGAGGCTTTCCTTCCTTCCGTGCTTCGGTACATTCGAGTATGATACTTTCTCTTGCCATGATTCAATATATTGTCACTTAGAAGCCGTTCGATCAACGCAAAACTTTACCTCAAATTCGAATAGGGAATCAACGGTTGGATGCTTTTATTATTTGCAAATAAGGGGAATTCCCATCAATGTTTACAATTATGGATTCACCATCTTACGACGGCATAAACAAGTCTTCCGACAGCATTCATCGTGAAATGCAGTTTGCAAAAGAGGACAAATCCGACCTTGAAGTTCCCGAAGTCGGCGTGGACAGTTCTCTGAGGGTCACCAAATCGCCCGAACCCATTGAACTCTCAGGTGCGTTCGCCAACGACAAGACACTTGCCGAGCAAATGCAACATCCTGTTCCCGGCGACCCGATGGAAAGCGTAGACAACGTGGATGATGCGGGGATTGACTCGACACGCAACCCCGATTGGGCAGTTGTCGAACCAACCCGACTTCCCGCCGAACCACAACCCAGCCAATTTCACAATGACCGCTATTGGGAAGAGAGAAGTTTGGACCGTGAGTTGCAAGAAAAGGATTTGCAGGAGGAGATGATTCGTCGAGAAAGCGAAGAGTTTGAGCGGGCTGCCGAAAGGGGCGAAGATTTTAGTCGTTATAATTCAAACGAAGTCTTGGATCCTTACTACCAAAGCGGATCCGACTCCTCCGATCCTCCTTCCGGAGGGAACAGTTTGGATTCTTTCATTTAGTCAATCGGAGGATATGCACGATTCACCGACCAATATCGAGTTGGTGGGAAATACCCTCGCCCTTCTTTGGGAAGACGGTAGGGAATTTTTTCTCGAATCTTCGTTCTTGCGCAAACATTCTCCCAGTGCCGAACAAGCGGGAGAAGCCGATATTTTCGGAAGAGTTTCCGGAGGCAACCCAAACGGAGACTACTCGGACGTTGGAATCCATGCGTTCAAGTACGTCGGAAACTATGCAATTCGCATCCAATTCAGCGACGGTCACAACACCGGTATCTTCTCCTGGGACTACCTGGCCGAAATTGCTGGAAAAAAGGATTAGAAAGCAAAGATGGGCTTCGTCAGGCCAAACCGCGTTCGCTCGACTGGGCGAACTTGATTATCTCATCGGAAACCGCCTTATTGCCTTTTGAAAACTCATTCTGAAGGTAGTCAATGGCCTGACTACGATTCAAATCACTCTTGTAGAGAACTTTGAATACTCCGCGGGCGGTTTCGACGTCCTCGCTTGAAAAACCGGCTCTCTCCATGCCAATCTTGTTAATGGAGCGAACCTCAGCAGGAGCTCCGTCCGCAAGCATGAAAGGAGCAACGTCCTGAACGAGCTTCGAACAAGCCGAAACCATGCAATGTCTTCCCAATCGGCAAAACTGATGAACACCGGCACCCCAACCTACGTTGACGAAATCACCAACCCGGACATGCCCCCCCAAAGCGGAATGACTACTCATCACCAAGTTATTCCCGACGATGCAATCATGCGCGACGTGACTGTAGGCAAGAAATACGTTTCCGGAACCGATCACAGTCTCGTCCTCCGCCTTCGTAGCAACGTGGGCCGTGACGTATTCACGAAAAACGTTGTCGTCCCCAATCGATAGGCCGGGTTCCCCCCCTTGGTATTTCAGGTCATGGGTAAGACCGCCAATCATGGCATAGGGATAAACCGTATTGTTTTTGCCCAAGACCACCCGACCCTCGACCGAGGCATGATGATGAATGCGACAACCATCACCTATTTTGGCTTTGGGCCCGACAATGGAAAATGCCTCGACCACAACGTCTTCACCCAACTCGGCACCTGTATCAACGATCGCCTGAGGATGGATATCCGTTCCCATATCAGGAATCTTCCCCTGCGTCGGCTATGGCAAACATCAAACTGGCCGAAGAGACCGGTTTGCCATTTACGGAGCACTCTACGCTGGCGGTAGCCAATTTGTTACCACGCACTTTTTCAAGCTTGGCGGTAATCTTGAGTTGATCGCCCGGAACAACCGGTTTTCTGAACTTAACCTTGTCCGCACTCATGAAAAAGGCGACCTTGCCCTCGGCGGAACCTCTTCTGAGGAGAAGAATACCGGCTGCCTGAGCCATCGCTTCGAGTTGAAGAACGCCCGGCATGACCGGATGACCGGGGAAATGTCCGGTAAAAAATGGTTCGTTGATCGTGACGTTCTTGATGCCCACCAACACTTCGTTCTCTTCGATGGAAACGACCCGGTCTATCATAACAAAGGGAAAACGGTGTGGAAGCACGTCCAAAATCCTCCGTACGTCCAACTCGGTTTCGTTTGGCAGAACAAAGGATTTCGGATCTTCTTTCTTTGTCTTTTTGGGCTTCGCCTCCGCCCCTTTCATTTTTTCGAAAAGCTTGTTCGCAAGCTCGGCGTTGAGCGCATGACCAGGTCGAACCGCGATGATATGCGCCTTCATGAATTTCCCGAGCAAAGACAAGTCCCCGACGATATCGAGTATTTTGTGCCGAACGAATTCATCATCGAAACGAAGAGGTTCTTTGGACAAAATCTTGTCACCCTTGATCACGATGGCGCTGTCCAGGCTTCCTCCCCTGATCTTTCCCATCTTGAGCAGTTCCTCGATATCTTCGTAGACGGTGAAGGTTCGAGCAGGGGCAATTTGAGCCAAGTAGGTTTCAGGATCAATCTCGACGGAAAGGTGTTGAACGTGACTACCCCGGTCATCGGCAGAAGTACAAGTGATTCGGAAACCGTCGTAAGGCAGGGCAATCATCGATCGATTGCCGGAAGTCACGGATACGGGCTCCTGCAAAGTAAAATAACCCCTTTCTTCCTCTTGGTCGACCGGCTCGGCTTCCAAAGCCAAATTGGCGAACGGTCTGGCCGATCCGTCCAAGATTGGAGGTTCGCTTGCGTCCAGATCAATGACTGCATTGTCTATCCCACATCCGCTCAGGGCACTTAGGACATGCTCGATCGTGTGAATCTTTGCATTTCCGTTCGATATGGTCGTGCTCCGTACCAATTCGGAGACATTTGAGGCCAAAGGTTTGATTTCCGGTTTCCCGTACAGATCGATTCTTCGAAAAAGATAGCCCTCATTCTCTTTCGCGGGCTTTAGGGTCAGAGTCACTTCCTCTCCGGTATGCAATGACTTGCCCCTGATCGAACGCTCTTTGCGAATGGTCCTTTGTTTAGTCGGCATATGGCCTATTTTGTTTAGTTGAACAGTTCCATTCTGTAAAGAAGGAAGGCAAATGGAATGCTTGCAAAAGAACAACTTCCAAAATATTACTTGGATGTGCTCTTAAAGAATAAAAAGCTCTCCCGAAAGTGGAAGAGAGAGTATTATCGTTTTGTTGACGGAGTCGTTCGTTCGCACGGAATACAAAAGTTTTTCATGCGCCTGCTTTATTTGTTATGCTTCATCACCACAGTGATTTTGGCGGCTTTGCTTTACATTAACAGATAAGAACTCAGCCAAAAATCGATTACACGACTTAATCCCCAGGCAAAAGGAAGGTAGTCTCGTCCAGTTTCCCGCGCCGAAGAAGGTTCTCCCAATTCTTGTAAGCTACCTTCTTCAGAGGGTCCGCCACTTCAGAGTCCTCGGCAAGATCGATGAGCCTATCGTATTTATTCTTGTCCCTGAGGAATTGACCCAAAATTTTATTGGAAGAAGGGCGACCCGACAAAGACTCGAATAATTGCTCGGCCTCAACGATTCTTGGGCGTTGAGTCCCCTCTGTGATGAAGACCCCGGATCTACGCATCCGCTCTAGTTTTTCCTCCAAGCTCTCATCATCAAATACAATGCAGTTGGAAGCAAGGGACAGCCTCTTTAATTTGGGTAAATCCAAAAGGGGTGAAATTTCATGAATGAAATTATTGGACAATGCAAGAACATGAAGTTTACTCAACTCTCTCAAGGAATTAAGGCGATAAACTTGGTTCCGTTGAAGGCGCAATTCCTGAAGAGTCGACAAGGAACTCAAGGGTCGGAGATCACAAATCATGTTTTCCTCGAGATAGAGGTGTTCGATATTGGGCAATCCTTCCAATCCGGAGAGGTCGGTGATTCGGTTATCAGAGAGGGCCAACCGAATCAAACTCTTGAATTGGCTCAAGTTATCGATTCTTTCCAACTCGTTTCCAGCCAAAAGTAGAAATTTCAAACGAGGCAGATCGGAGAGAGAAAGCGTATGGTTCAGCAAGTTATCGTACAGATACAAATTAATCAGGTTGGGCATTGCCTGAAGTTCGACCAATGGATCGGTATCTCTCTTGCCATTGCCGCTTTCGTCCTTCAATTGATCTATTCCAGGCGTGTAAGCCTTGTCCTTGTCGACGTCCACGAAGGACTCGATTCGCCCGAGTTGATTACCCTGAGCGGCTAGAGTAACTAGGCTTTTGAGTTGACCGACGCCTTCCAAATCGATCAGGGAATTCCGAGATACGTCCAGATAACGCAAGGAAGACAGATGGCTTATTCCCGAAAGGCCCAGGAGCTTGTTGTTTGCAACCGAAAGTATCTGCAAAGACCAGGTGCCTCGATTGATTCGTTTTATCACCTGGGAGAGTTTCACGATCAAATCGGCCTTTCCTTCGTTGGGCAAAGTACGGGATTGAAGAGCGATCTGAATTTGAGATACTTCCTTTCTCATAAGATCCAAGGAAAGGGTTTTGAGAACCGAAAGATTGTTTATTCGGTTTCCAGACAAATCCAATCTGACCAAATTGGGCAAATCAGCCAAGGGCGAGATGTCATCGATTTGATTTTGCCTGAGGACAAGGACTTCCAAATTCTCTGCGACTTCCAACCCGGTCAAATCTTTGATTTGACGGTTTCCGGCATCGAGGAAGCGAAGGTTTCGGGCTACCAATTCCTCCGTTAAGTCTTCCCGTTGAACACCCAAGGTTTCGGCCAATGCCCTTTCCAAACTCGGCTCGGGCACACGCAATCTTTTGGCATCGGCAAAAGTCGCGAATATCGACGACCAAAGAAGAATACCCATAAGACGATTGGGCCATAATACGGCAAGCATACTCATTACGCCTGCATAATCGGATAAAAATGGAAAATCTTTAACGACAATCAGCGAAGACGGGCAATCAAGTCCTTCGACTCCACGGAATCTCCGACTTGAACCAGTAAATCGTCAACGGTGCCATCTGCGGAAGCGTACAGGGTCGTTTGCATTTTCATGGCTTCAAGCACGGCGATTTTTTCTCCCTTCGAGATAGACTTGCCCACGCTCGTGGCAATGCTGCTGATCATAGCGGGAATCGGAGCTCCCACGTGCATCGGGTTCGATGGATCCGCTTTTTCGCGCGCCTTGGCATCTCCCTTGACCGACCTGTCTTTCACCATGGTCGTACGGGCTTTGCCGTTTACCTCGAAAGAAAGGGAGCAAACGCCCTTGTCATCCGGGTCACCCACATGCAAAAGCTTGATGAACAGAGTTTTACCCTCCTCGATATCAATTGAAATCTCTTCACCTGGCTCCAATCCGTGAAAATAGGCGGTGGTGGGCAAGACGGAAACGTCGCCGTACTTGGAGCGAAAACCTTGGAAATCTTCGAAAACTTTGGGGTACATCAAAGATGAAAATAGATCATCCGCGGTTATTTTTCGCCCCATTTTGCGACGAAGAGAATTCGAGCTCTTTTTCAAATCAATCTTTTTGGCCGATGCTCCCGGTCTGCCTCGAAGTGGTTTTTTCCCACCAAGAATGACTTTTTGAACGGCCTTGGGCCAACCACCTTTGGGCTGTCCGAGGTTTCCGGAAAGAAGATCGATTACGGATTCGGGAAAGCCAGTTTCCGGAGGTAAATTCACCAGATCCTCAGGTTTTACTCCTTTGGTGATAAGAAAGATCGCAAGATCACCCACACTCTTGCTGCTAGGCGTAACCTTAACGATATCTCCAAGCATTTGGTTTACCTCGCGGTAGGTTTTGACTACGTCCGGCCATCTTTTGCCTAACCCAAGGGCACCGGCTTGTTCGCGTAAGTTCGTATATTGCCCACCGGGCATTTGGTGATCAAAGACTTCCGCGCTGCCGAAAGGCGGAGAACTGTCAAAGGGAGAGTAGTACTGCCTGACGGCTTCCCAGTAAATCGAAAGCTCGTTGAGAGCCTTAACGTCCAAACCGGTTGAACGAGGAGCATTTCGCAAGGAATGAACCACTGAGTTCAAGTTGGGCTGACTGGTGCACCCCGAAAGAGACGAAATGGCCAAGTCAACCACGTCGACCCCCGCTTCGGAGGCTTTGAGAACCGAAGCAGAGGCAACTCCGCTGGAATCATGCGTATGAAAGTGGATGGGGAGGGAGACCTCGTTGCGCAAAGCCTTCACCAACCGATAGGCGGCCGTTGGATGACAAAGGCCCGCCATGTCCTTGATCGCAATGATGTGGGCGCCCATTTTTTCCAATTCCTTGGCCAAGTCGACGTAGTACTTCAACACGTACTTTTCTTCGGTCGATTCGGTGAAATCACCCGTAAAACAGACGGCAGCCTCGCAAAGGGAAGAAGTCCGTTCGCTCACCGCTTCCATGGCAACCTTGAGATTGGGAAGGTAATTAAGGGAATCGAATATGCGGAAAACATCCATACCTGCTTCCGATGCATGAACGACGAATTCACGGACGACGTTGTCCGGATAATTCGCATATCCCACTGCATTCGAGCCCCTCAAAAGCATTTGAAAAAGAACGTTTGGGATTTTTTCCCTCAGTAAGCGCAGACGATCGTAAGGCGATTCCCCCAAAAAACGCATGCAAGTATCGAAGGTCGCCCCACCCCACATTTCGAGACTGAAAAGTTCGGGCGTTTTGCGAGTAATGTAATCGGCAACCGCAAGCATGTCGTAGGATCTCATACGAGCGGCGAAAAGAGATTGATGGGCATCCCTCAAAGTCGTGTCCGTGACCATCAGAGGCTTTTGCTTGCGAAGCCACTGGGAAAACTTTTTCGCTCCCATGGAAAGCAATAAATCACGGGTTCCTCTGGGTGGCTCTTCTCTTGAATCAAATGAGGGTTCGATCAAGGGAAGTGGGTTTTCCATACGGGGACGCCCCTTGACCTGAGGATTGCCGTTCACGATAATCTCGGCCAAGTAGCTCAAAAGCTTGGAAGCCCGATCACGACGAGCCTTGAACTTGAACAAATCAGGTGTGACGTCGATCATTTTGGTCGTCGCTTTGCCGGCGACGAAATCCTTGTGATTGATTACGTTTTCAAGAAACGGGATGTTGGTCTTGACGCCCCTGATTCTCATCTCCCTCAAGGCCCGGTGCATACGGTCCAATGCTTGAGGAAGATTGGGACCGGAAGTAGTGAGTTTGACCAGAAGAGAATCGTAAAAAGGGGTAATGATCGACCCGGTATCACCCATCGCTCCGTCCAATCGAACCCCGAAACCGGCGGCCGAACGATAGCTGAGGATTTTTCCGTAGTCGGGGGTGAAGTCCTTTTCGGGATCCTCCGTCGTGACCCGGCATTGCACGGCGCATCCGTTTCTGGGAATGTCGTCCTGTTGAGGAATCCCTATATTGGTGGAATGCAAACCTTGGTTCATGGCCACCAAAATCTGAGAGCGCACAATATCTATGCCGGTAATCTGTTCGGTCACGGTGTGTTCAACCTGAATACGCGGATTCATCTCGATGAAGAACCATTCATTGGTATCTTGGTCCAATAAAAATTCGACCGTACCCGCGTTGTCGTAGCCAATCTTGCGCGCTAGCTCGACACCTGCCTGACAAAGTTCGGAAACGACCTCCATCGGAATACCGATCGAGGGTGCGACCTCAACCACTTTTTGGTAGCGCCTTTGAACCGAGCAGTCGCGTTCATGCAAATGTACTATGTTCCCTTTCTTGTCACCAAGAACCTGTACTTCCAAGTGCTTTGCCCGGGCTACGTAGCGTTCAAGAAACACAGCCGAGTTACCGAACGCCCGTTCGGCTTCGCCTTGGGCTTCCTCCAGCATGGCTTCGAGGTCCTGTTCCTTCGTTACGACCCTCATCCCTCTGCCTCCTCCGCCAAAGGCGGCTTTTATGATCAGAGGGAAGCCTATCTTTCTTCCCCATTGAAGGGCCTCTCGAGGCTTGGAAACGGCTTTGGGCGTTGCGGGCAATGTTGGAACCCCGGCCTCATCAGCGGCTTTTTTCGCAGCAACCTTGTCTCCCATGCTTTCCAACAATTCAGGTCTTGGCCCGACGAAGGTGATACCTGCATTTTCGCAAGCTCTTGCAAATTCGGCATTTTCCGAGAGAAAACCGTAACCCGGATGAATGAGGTCGACACCCTTGTCTTTGGCGAGGGAGATAATCGAGTCAATATCGAGGTAAGCGGCAACGGGACCCTTGCCCCGGCCAACCAAGTAGGCTTCATCCGCCTTGAATCGATGGACGCCGAACCTGTCCTCCTCTGCATAAATGGCAACGGTTCTCAGGTTAAGTTCAGTCGCGGAGCGAAAAATACGAACGGCAATTTCACTGCGATTTGCAACGAGGATTTTTTTCATGGAGAGAATTTAATGATTAAGTGAGCGAGCGTGCAAAAAATGCCTTCAAGGCAGGAGGTTTTCAACGTAAAAAAAGGATTTATCCTACCGAAGAGGTCCGAAAGACCAACGCAAAGGAGTCAAACCATCCATCCACCCATGACCTCAGACACCCCAGATAAAGCAAACCCGCCAAGGCAAGATAGGGGCCGAAAGGGACTTCTTGCCCCCAAGCCAAAGCTTCGGAATCATCTTTTTCATTGGACCTCATCCTCCCGACCACCATCACAGGGAGCAGGATCAGAGCCCCTAGCGTCGCTCCTCCGAAAATAGCGAAGACTGCTCCCTTCCATCCACAAAAGGCACCGATGCACCCCATCAACTTGACGTCTCCTTCACCCAAAGCTTCTTTTTTCAGGGCCTTCTCCGCAAGGATTCCAATCCAATACATGGAAGCGGAACCGATCAGCACGCCGATGAGGGAATTCATACCTCCGCCAAAACGTTCCAGAAAATCGTTCGATTGGTGGATTAAGTGAAGGGAGGGAAAGGCAATGGATAACAAAACTCCTCCCACGGCTCCACCCATGCTGAACCTGTCCGGAATGATCATATGCTCCATGTCCACAACCACCACCGCAACCATCAGCCAGGCAAAAATACATCCTCCCACCAAGAGCCCCAAGCTCGGGATTTGGGCATAACAGTAAAAAAGATAACCGAAGACCAAAGCGACAAAAGCTTCCACCAACCAATATCGAAAAGGAATCTTGAAAGTGCAGCAACCCGCCTTCCCTCCTTGAATCAACCAACTCACAAGAGGCAGGTTCCTGTACCATGGAATGGGAGATTTGCATTGGGGGCAACGTGAGCGTGGCGAAACGACCGATTGACCGAGAGGAATCCGATGAGCGCAGACGTTAAGAAAGCTACCAGCCACGGCTCCCAAGGAAAGACCGGCCAAAAGCATTCCCGTTTCACTCGAAAGCAACTCCGGCAAAGTCATCGCAAGCCTTTCATGGCCAATTCGGCTTCCTTCAACATGACGTCCGCAGGAACCGGCTCGTCTGTCCAGATCTCCAATGCCCGGGCCGCTTGATGTACAAGCATGGACAATCCGTTGCCAAAAGCCATGCCCGCCTTTCTCGCTTCGGTAAGCAAAGCGGTTTCCGGCGGATTGTAAATCATATCGTACACTTTGGTATCGGAAGATAACCCCGACAATGACAGAGGGGAAGGATCTTTTTCGCGAAGGCCTAGTGAGGTTGCATTTATGACGAGAAGGTTATTCAAGTCCCTTGTTTCCTGGGGAATGGCCGATAGGGCAAAGGGGTGGATACGCTCCTTACCAAACTCCTCTCCGAGGGTTTCACTCATCTCCGAAAGACGTTCCAAAGAGCGGTTTCCGACCCGAATCTCGGCACATCCATTCAAGAGGCATTTTGCGACTGCGGCACGAGCGGCGCCACCAGCTCCAAGAACCAAGACTTCGGAGTTTTCCAAGGCAACGGACAAGTCCTCCAACACTCCTTTTTCCAGGCCATAACCATCGGTATTGCTCCCTATCCATCCGTTTCCATTCCATCGGAGGGTATTCACCGCACCCATGAGTTTGGCCTCTTCGTCAATCCTCTCGACCAAAGGCAGAACCTCTACCTTGTGGGGTATGGTCAGGTTCAGACCACGGTAGCCCATTTCGGCAAGCTTCGGGAGGGCTTCGGCAAGTTTGTCGGCAGGAACTTCTATCTTGTGATAAATCCAATGAGCATACTCTGGATTGGATTCGCTCATTTTTTTCAGAGCCGCATTATGAAGCTGAGGACTGATCGAATGGGCAATGGGGCAACCCAAAACAGCCAAACCCACTTGACCATCGGCAAGAGGACTCAACTCGCCAATCTCAAGAGATCCTTCAGGCACTTGCGGCAATCCGTTGAACTCTTTCGAATTCGAGAACAAAGCCGGTAAAAAGACCCGACTTCTTTGGGTCCTCGGCCTTGTGGTAATGATGAATCAAATTGCGACAACCTCGGACCAAAGTATCGGCTACGGTAACGGGCAACAAGGCCGAACCGGAGTCCTCGATCGAATAATCTCCCAAGAATTCCTCAACCTGATCGACTTCGTAAATTCTTCCCCCCGCCCAAGGATCAAGGTAAAAAGGCCTATCGTCACAGAAGCAACCAACCATGAACCGACCCGGCAATCCTATGGGCTCGAGATCGAAGCCAAGCCTTCGGGCGATCAGGATGTATAAAACCGACAAAGTAATCGGCAGTCCCCTCCTTCGCTCAAGCACGCGATGGAGAAAACTGTTCTGTGGATTTTCGAAATCTTTGCCGGCCCCCCGAAAACCGTATTCGTGAAAAAGAACCCGGTTGATCACCGAGCAGATTTCGAGAGACAGCATGGGAGGAGTCAGCAATTCCCTGCAACGATCGGAAAGCTTGTCCAAAAAAAGGGTGGCGCAATGAAGCTCGAAATTCGGATAGACGGTTCGGTCGAGAAGGAACCACCCTGTTTCGAGTTCGTATCTTTGCGAGCGAATAAATTCGATGAAACCACTTACTCCATCAACCCAACCAAGGGTCTTGATCAAATCTTGAGCATGCTTGGCCAAAAGAGGGTCATGATCATCCGCCATTTCCCTCAGGAAAACAACTCCCTCGTCGGCATTGTTATTGAGCCGATCGAGCAAGGCTTTGCGAACAAGCGGATTTTCGTCGTCAAGCAAGGAGCGAAACGGCTTCCACCGTCTAGCGAAGTCTTCCCCATCGTCAATTTCCATCGAACTCATATTCGCGCCTTCTCTCAAAGGGGGCAAGCCCTCATCTTTAAAATCTCATTGCGGTCTTTCCCCGAAGAGCGCCGATCCGACCCGGATCATCGTACTCCCCGACTCTATTGCCTCGCGAAGATCTCCGGACATTCCCATGGACAATTCCTTCAAATCGGTATCGAAGTCTTCGTTCAGACGATCTCTCAAATCGCGCAGACGAACAAAAGTTCGCTTGGCAACCGAAGGATCCTCGGGGGCATAGGGCGCTATGGTCATCAAACCTTCCACCAAAAGATTGGAGGAAGAAAGGGCTTGCTCGAACGCTGAATCGACTTGTTCAGATAGAAAACCGTACTTCGCAGGATCCTCTCCAGTATTTACTTGAAGGAGAATCTTGCAGTTCACCTCTTTTTTTTCAGCCCCCGCCTGTAGTTTTCGCAGTAGTTTGAGGGAATCAACGGTCTGGATCCTTTCGAACCGTCCGATCACTTGGTTCACCTTGTTGCTTTGCAGATGACCAATGAGTTCCCATGACATTCCCGGAACCTCCTGCTGTTTGACCAAAGCATCCTGTACGCGGTTTTCTCCAATCCTCATGATCTCAGCTCGTTGGCAAAATCGCACGGCTTCGCTTGGCCACTTTTTTGTCACCGGGAGCAAAGTCAATTCATCGGGGGAACGATTGAACTCATCACACAATCGCTCCATTTTTCTTAGGACTTCGACTAGGTTTCGCCTAAATTGTTCTTCTTTTAGCATGAGATGTCATTAGCAGAGCAAATAATAAATTTGCTATTGATTAGCTCTCTTTATAGTGATTGGAAATGCATATTCAAAACTTCAAAACCTTTTGTGACTTGGTCGAGACAAAAAGCTTCTCGAAAGCGTCAATACTCAACGAGGTCACCCAATCCGCCGTTAGCCAACAACTCAAGGCCATGGAAACCCACTATGACATGCTGATCATCGATCGCAATCAAAAGAAGTTTCGTCTCACTCCACAAGGGGCCGCATTATATTCGACTTTCAAAGAAATCCTTTCCCTTTACGAGAAACTCAACTGTGAAATACTGGAAATGAGAAACATCGTCAGTGGGACGATCCAAATTTCAACCGTAAACAGCATTGGACTTCATGAATTGCCTCCCTATTTGAAATCCTTCATCAAGGAATTTCCCTCAGTCAACGTCCGAGTGGAATACCGCCGAGCCAACCTGGTTTATGAAGACGTATTGCACGGAACCTCCGATATCGGGTTAGTCGCATTTCCCTTAAACCACAAGGAACTGACCACCATTAAATTCGCTCAGGACGAACTGATTGTCGCGATGAATCCGGAGCACCCGTTCGCCAAGAAGAAGAAC
>TARA_B100001057_G_scaffold161654_1_pt1 | contig 14034 bp, 10 predicted proteins | sample TARA_B100001057 | Tara Oceans TARA_B100001057 (sample SAMEA2621839) | marine metagenome | biome: marine biome (ENVO:00000447); feature: surface water layer (ENVO:00002042); material: "saline water (ENVO:00002010), including plankton (ENVO:xxxxxxxx)" | depth 5 m
TGGTGTCGGTTGATAAAATCGAACCACTCTTCTCCTCTGTCCACGAGAGTACAGCCCCTGTAATGGGGGAATCTGATCATGGGAAAGTCATTGGGAATATGACTTCCTATATCGTCCCAAGTCTCAATTTTCCCGACAAATAGAAGATCAACATCACCAAAATCCAGTAAATACTCCAACTCTTCTCCCTTGAGTGAAGGAAAGAAAGGAACAGAAACATAGCCTGCCATCATGATGGCCATATCGGCGATGATCCATTCTCTACAATTTTTTGAAATCAGTCCAATGTGTGCATCATCTCTGAGGCCCATTGACTTTAATCCGTTGGCTAATTTTCTAGCCATTTGTCCGGCCTCGGCCCAAGTGTATTCCTCCCATTGATCTCCAAAAGGTTGTCTTAGAAAAGGTCGATCGTGGAACTTCTTCTCCCACTCATAAAATTTAAAATCAAACCGTTCACTATTGCTCATTCTGTAAGGTTTTATTATTTCGTCTTCAAGAATATGGAAGAGACAACGTTATAAACAAGGTAGTTGAGTTTCCATAACGTTTCAAGATAAATAAAAAAAAACAAAGTCAATCCGTCAAGCCCTAAGGTGGGTATGAGTATTTAAATTTATTTTTCTAAATTGTATGTCACTGAAGGTCAATTTTAGTGCTCGAAATCTAAAAATTACTTCTTAATTATTAAATGAAGAAGCTGTTTTACTACTTCGTTAAGTATACCATGATATTTACAACCAGATGTTATTTCAGGAAGATTTGCATTTATGGTTTTGAAAATATTCCGAAAAAAGGAGGGGTTTTGTTTTCCCCCAATCACCAGAGTGCCTTTCTTGATCCACTACTGGTAGGGTGTAGGATAAACAGGCCAGTAACCTCTTTGACGCGTAGCGATGTTTTTGGCGGACCACTGCAATGGTTTATGGATGCCCTAAAAATGCTTCCTGTTTACAGAATTAGAAACGGCTATGCCAACCTTAAAAAAAATGAAGCCATTTTTGACAGTTGTAGGGAACTACTATCAAATAATCAGTGTATAATGATGTTTTCGGAGGCTTCACACCATGACGAGTTTTTCCTTCAGCCTTTGTCAAAGGGAAGCAGCCGATTGGCCTATGAAGCACAGGAAAAGTGCGAAAACCCAATTTACATAATTCCAGTAGGGATTAATTATGGCCACCACAGAAATCCATTTTGTGATCTGCATTTGGTTTTTGGAGAAGCAATTTTAATAAAGCCCTTCATAAAAGCATCAGCCAAAAAACCCGAGCAGATCAACACAATTAGGGCTGCCTTAGAGTATAGCATGAAAAAATGCATGTGGCTTCCGGAGAAAGATGAGCATTATAAAAATCGAAAAAAATTGATTCACAGCGCAAACACCAAAAAGTCTTTCCAAGAGCTAAAAAGGGGAATTGAAGAACAAAGTTTAGCTCCTAAAAAAAGGGTGAAAAAACAAAAATGGCATAAGCTTTTAATCCATTTATTTTCCCTACCCAATCTGCCTCCGTTACTGGCAATTAAAAAAATACTAGGGCTATTTGATGATGTGGTTTTCTACAGTTCCATAAAAATTAGTTCGGGACTTGTCCTATTTCTTTTTTGGTGGGCAAGTATTTTTCTATGCAGCGAAGTGCTATGGGGATGGAAAATCGGCCTGAGTATCACAATAAGTTGTGTAAGTCTATTATATATTAGGCAAATACTATCAATAAAATATTTACAATAGTTTTTACTTATATTGATATTTTTTTCGCCCTATAAATGTTTGAAAAAATCATCTATTTTTTTAAAAATAATTTTTAATAATTATAAAATGAAATATAATTGTAATTCTCTATTTGTGCTGGTTGTACTCTAGATTATTTAGACTAATACTCGGTGTAGAAAATCTCGAGCTTCATCCCTCCTCTTGGAGGATCTTTACTTTCAGAGCCGTGGAGAATAACCCCTCTCGGGTTTAGAATTGCTGTGACCGGGTATTTGATAAGATCTTGGTCAACGGTTTCTGCACTTCTAGGTCCGATAAAATTAAGCCCATTGGAAGGTACCAGTCCTAGCTTGACATTGATAGAATCGTCTGTAATTATACGATTGACATGATCAGTAATTCTAAATTTGTAACGATATGGCTTATCGGCATCATCCAGTTCTAAAATTCCACCATAGATGTATTTATCCCTATTCTTGACCGTGTTATTAATCGTATTATCAATACTGAAATCGGTAATAGGAATTCCATAATCGTACTTGTACAAATAGAGTCGATCGGGAAATTTAGATGGGTCGAGTGGATCATATTGATCTTGATCTATATACAATACCAAATTCGCCTCATTGATCACCCATTGATTGTTCCTTATATCATCCAATAATTGTTCTCCCTGGCCGTCTTCTTCAAATAATTTCAATGTGGAAAACAAGCCATTTCCACTGAGGTAGATGTGCTGGGAAGGTTTATCTCCTTGACTGGCAAGAATCTCTTGATCAATCTGGGCATTTGAGTTTGTGTTTTTAATGGTGCTGAAATTCAACCCAAAACTGATAAGAAAAGTTTTTGACTTCGTCTCTGTGACATCGTCAGAAATATCGTCTTCGGTGCCATTGGTATCCACATGATCGTACTCATATTCAATTCTGATTCTGGAATTAGCCATGTCCAATAGCATGTATAATTCGTCATCAAAAATGTCGGCCTTGATTATAAGACCTCTCAAGTGTTTAGAGAAATTATCATCATTCGAAAAAACCGTTTCACCTTCTTTATCCAATATTTTTTCCTGAAAAAAGGGTTTGTTCAAAGGAACTCTTATTCTAGGGGTTAGGCGGGTTTCAACGGTTTCGCGTTCGTCAACATCTTCGGTGTCAGGATCATCTTCTTCATAATTGAATCGCAGCTCTTCAAAATTGAGTTGATAAGGGCCATCGTGTAAGGTTTCTCCAAAAAACCCACTTTCATAATAATCCGTGTTGGAAAAGAATTTTGAATTTTTCTCAAAATCAGTAGCGGGATCATATTTGGATAAGTAATATTTGAGTTCATAAACTTTTAGTTCAAAACGGGCTTCGCGGTTTCCATAGATGGAATCGATTTCATAGATTTTATTTTCCTGATCATAAGACTTATTTTCTTGATCAACGCCGTCCAAAATACCATCCCCATCACTGTCATCACTCAAAGGGTTGAGGTTATTAGTGCTTTCTGTGTAGTCGCTGATGCCGTCACCATCGGTGTCGCTCTCTCGATCATCGGGGTCAAGATCTAAAAAATCAATCACACCATCACCGTCCCTATCGTCGGTGTTGTTAAAAAAAGGGATTTCGAGATAGACCTCAGTAATGGTTTCTTTTTCCTCAATTACAGCAACATTGTCTTTGTCTCCTTTATCTTCTCTCTTTTGAGTGTATTTACCAAAAACGGGATTTTGGCTTACCGAAAGCTTGGCAGTGATGCTGGCCTCGGTAGTCCCCAGACCAGGCAAGCGAATTTTACCGAGTTGCGCCAAGGGAAGACCATCGGTCTGAAAATAATTTATCTTACTCTGGTACGAGTAGATGGGAGCATTAAAAGATTTTGACTTAAGTGCCGTAGAAAGTAAAAGTTCAGAACCTGCAGAGTGGTATTCTTTATCACATGAAATAGCCATCTGGGATAATACCAAAAGAACAATCACACAGTTAATGAACATCCTCAAAAAATACATCCGTTATTATAAAATATGGTTAGAGTAGAATTGAAGTAGGGCATCCTCATTTTGAGATTCTTGGTAATTGAGTCCCGGGATTTGTTTATTCTTAGAATATTTTTCAATGGACTTTGGAGTTTCGCCATCAGCAATTATATAGCCATCTGAAAAGTTTAAGCTCAATTGCTCTAAATTCTCAAAACTTGCATTTTTGAGCGGTTCGATCAATTCATGCGAGATGCCATCAAAAGCCACTTTCTTATAAAATTGATCAGAAAGAACTCCATCGAATTCTTGAGCATAAACAGATGTTACGATTTTGCTGTGGGAGAAGATAGGCTCATCTTTGTAAAAGGTGTTAAGGTAGAGTGGAAAAAGACTGGTAAACCACCCGTGTAAATGAATTATGTCAGGAGACCAATTCAATTTTTTGATGGTTTCGATGACTCCTTTAGTAAAGAAAATCATCCTTTCATCATTATCTGAAAAAAGTTTTTGATTTTCATCTCTTAACACAGCCCTTCTTTTGAAATATTCTTCGTTATCAATAAAATAGACCTGCATTCTTTCTTTTGGAATGGAAGCTACCTTAATGATCAAAGGCATATCAACGTCATTGATTACCAAATTCATTCCTGAAAGTCGAATAACCTCATGTAGCTGATGCCTTCTTTCGTTGATAAGACCATATCGAGGCATAAAAATCCGAGTTTGACCACCGTGATCATTGATGCTTTTGGGAATTTTAAATGAATTGACCGACTGATTGGTTTGGGGAAGGTACGGCACCACTTCGGACGAGATATTCAGAACTTTTTTGTCTTTCATAAACTCTTTAAATAATCAAGGAAGTAAAGTTGGGCGAAATTACGAAAATTAAACGGAATATGCTTAATTCTGTATATTTACACCTATTAATTTTTTACTAAATGAAGGTTTTCATCACTTCCCAATCATTGGTTGAGCATTTATCCAATAAAACTCGACCACTTGGGATGGTTCCCACCATGGGCGCTCTTCACCACGGACACTTATCATTGATTAAAAGGGCTGTCAAAGAAAATCAAAGCGTTTTGATCAGTATTTTCATCAATCCTACCCAATTCGATGACAAAAACGATCTGGAGCGTTACCCTGTCAACATTAATGCAGACTTGCGTTTGATTAAAGAAATAAGTGAAAAGGTCTTAGTGTACGTTCCCAAAGTAGATGATATATATGGTAAAATAGTGGAATCAAAATCCTTTGACTTGGCGGGATTAGATCAGGTTATGGAAGGTGAAAAAAGATCAGGGCATTTCCAAGGTGTAGCAACAGTGGTGGCCCATTTTCTAAAAACATTCTACCCAGATCACGCCTATTTTGGAGAAAAAGATTTTCAACAACTGCTGATTATAGAGCAAGTCGTCCAATCCCTTAAGCTACAAACCAAGATTATTAGATGCCCCATCATAAGAGAAAGCAATGGACTTGCTATGAGTTCCCGGAACAGCTTGTTGTCTGTCGATCAACGGAAATTGGCTTCAAAATTGTTCGAGGCATTGCAATTTGCTAAGTCCAAAGCCAAAAAAATACCTTATGGAACCCTTAAAAACATGGTCGCCGGTTTATTCGAAAAACACCATGAGTTTACCTTAGATTATTTTAAAATTGCAGATCCAAAAACATTAATAGAAATTCATTTGGAAGAGACTGTTAATCAAGGTCGGGGGTTTATCGCAGCCCATATGGGAAAAATAAGGTTAATTGATAATTTGGATATGTCTTAAATTACTAAATTTGCCGCGTGTTAATTAAAGTTATAAAATCGAAAATTCACAGGGTCAAGGTTACCGATGCCGACTTGAGCTATATCGGAAGCATTACTTTAGACAGAGACTTGATCGATGCTGCAAATCTTGTAGTAGGCGAAAAAGTACAAGTTGTAAACATCAATAATGGTGAACGACTAGAAACCTACATTATCGGAGGGAAAAGAGCAAGTGGAGAGGTAACCCTTAATGGTCCTGCCGCAAGAAAAGCTCAAAAAGGAGACATAATCATCATTGTTGGATATGCGCAAATGGAATTTGAAGCGGCCAAAAAATTTAAGCCTACCATTATTTTTCCTGACGAAAACACCAACCGTCTAAATTAAAATATTGAAGAAAGTCCTTTCACTTTCAAAAAAAATAATCCCTCTGGCAATTGGGATGTTTTTTATTTATCTGAGCTATAGAAATACAACCCCCGAAGACCGAACTAACATTGTCACATACATCCAAAATGCGGACTATCGTTTTGTGTTCCTTTCTGTTTTTTTTGGAATATTAAGTCATATTTCCAGAGCCGCGCGATGGCAATACCTGCTGGCACCTTTAGGTTATCACCCCAAAACAATCAATTCTATTATGGCTGTATTAATCGGTTATTTATCAAATCTGGGGATTCCCCGTTCGGGAGAATTACTCCGTGCCACGGCCATGGATCGATATGAAAATATTCCTTTTCAAAAAGGCTTCGGTACTGTCATTGCAGAACGAGTGGTCGACCTTGCATTATTGATGATTTGTATCCTTCTGGCATTGGGACTGCAATATGATCTGATTGCCGATTATCTAAACCTTAAAGATTTGAACTTCTTTCAAACAGGAATCAGCCTTGTCATTTTATCGACAATTTTCATCTTATTTCTAAAATTTATCCATAAATCTAACCACCCCATTACGGAGAAAGTAAAACAATTTTTTCAGGGGATCTGGGAGGGAATGATTTCCATTAAATACATGAAAAAAAAAGGGCTTTTTGCTGCTCACACCATTTTTATTTGGACCATGTATGTATTGATGTTTTGGATCATCAAATTTTCCATTCCTGAAACAGTAAATTTGGGGATCAATGCAATGATCCCTGCTTTTGTCGTAGGGGGATTATCCATTTCTGCAACCAATGGAGGTGTAGGGATCTATCCCTATTCAGTTTCTTTAGTATTGATTGGATATGGGATTTCTAAAGAATCCAGCTTGGCTTTTGGATGGATCATGTGGACATGCCAGACGCTTATGGTGGTGACTTTTGGCGCCATGGCATTTTTTGCTTTACCTTTGGTCAATCGCCAAAAATAAAACTCGTTTTTTCCTATTGTCGTTATGAATAAAGTGAAAACCTCTTTCTTTTGTCAAAGCTGTGGGACACAACACGCACAATGGCAAGGCAAGTGCAACTCCTGTAAACAATGGAATACTTTGATAGAAGAGGCAGTTGAAAAGCCAGACAAAAAAAATTGGAAAAGTAAAAATAGAGCTGGCAAAACTTCAAAGCCCCTTAAAATCAATCAGATTGAAATTTCCTCTGAGTCAAGGATAAAGACTGGAGATGCTGAATTGAATCGCGTGTTGGGTGGTGGAATTATTCCCGGAGCGCTGATGCTTTTGGGAGGAGAGCCCGGAATTGGAAAATCTACACTCTTGTTGCAAATTGCCATGACCTTGAGTTGCAAAGTCCTTTACGTCTCCGGAGAAGAAAGCCAGCGTCAAATCAAGATTCGCTCCGACCGAATGGATGCATCTTCAGATCAATGTTATGTGCTGAGTGAAACAAAGACCCAAAATATCTTTTCACAAATTGAAAATTTAGCCCCTGAATTGGTGGTTATTGATTCTGTACAAACTTTACACACCGATTATATCGACAGCAGTCCTGGAAGTGTTTCTCAAATAAAAGAATGTACAGCAGAATTCATCAAATTTGCTAAGGAGACTCATATACCAGTGTTTTTGGTGGGTCACATCACCAAAGATGGTCAAATTGCCGGGCCCAAGATATTAGAGCATATGGTGGATGTGGTATTGCATTTCGAGGGAGACCGCAATCACATCTACCGCATCTTGAGAACCCAAAAAAATCGCTTTGGGGCAACTTCAGAAATTGGAATTTATGAAATGCAATCCAAAGGTTTAAGGGTAGTGAGTAACCCCAGTGAACTTTTGATTTCGGAAAAAGATGAAAAGTTAAGTGGACATGCCATCGCTGCAACCATTGAAGGGATTCGCCCTTTGATGATTGAAATTCAAGCCCTAGTAAGCACTGCTGTCTATGGCACTCCTCAAAGGACCACTACCGGTTACAATACCAAAAGACTCAATATGCTTTTAGCTGTTTTAGAAAAAAAAGCGGGTTTTGCCTTGGGCGCCAAAGATGTTTTTATCAATATTACCGGAGGGATTTCTATCGCCGATCCGGCCATTGATTTGGCGGTCATCGTTGCCATATTATCAAGTTATCACGACCTAGATGTTTCCGAAAACTTTTGCTTCGCAGCAGAGGTGGGATTGTCAGGCGAAATCAGGCCCGTACCGAAAACAGAACAACGCATACAGGAAGCATCAAAATTGGGGTTTGAAACCATTGTTATCTCCAAGTTTGCTAAAATTGGTAAACAAAATCAATCTATCAAGGTATTGGCAGTTTCCAAAATTGAAGCTTTGATCACATCGCTTTTTGGTTAAAATTTGAATCATCTTCCATTATAAAAATGTAATTTTATTTGATCAAAAATCAATCCCATGGATAAAGTAATAAAGGATTTTCTGGCTGAAGTCAACAAAAGAAATCAAAATGAGCCTGAGTTTATGCAGGCAGTAACTGAAGTTGCCGAAACGGTTATCCCTCATATAGTTAAAAATGATGTCTATTACGGCCAAAACATTTTGATGCGCATGGTAGAACCTGAACGCGTGGTCTCTTTTAGAGTTGCTTGGATCGATGACCAAGAGGAAATTCAGGTTAACCGTGGCTACAGAATAGAAATGAATTCTGCCATTGGCCCCTACAAGGGAGGCTTACGTTTTCACCCCAGTGTAAACTTGAGTGTGCTGAAGTTTTTGGCTTTTGAGCAAATCTTTAAAAATAGCTTGACCACACTTCCAATGGGTGGAGGAAAAGGAGGTTCAGATTTTAACCCCAAAGGAAGGACTGACACCGAAGTGATGCGTTTTTGCCAAAGTTTTATGACAGAGTTGTTCCGTCACATTGGCCCAAACCGGGACATTCCTGCAGGAGATATCGGGGTAGGAAGCAGAGAGATTGGCTATATGTTTGGACAATACAAAAGATTAAAAAACGAATTTACAGGGGTTTTGACTGGAAAAGGTATTTCCTGGGGAGGTTCGCTGATCAGACCCGAGGCCACAGGTTATGGAGTGGTTTATTTTGTACAAAAGATGATGGAACATAATGGAGCAGGACTAGAGGGCAAAAAAGTAGTGATCTCTGGAAGTGGGAATGTAGCCCAATACGCTGCTGAGAAAACCATTCAATTAGGAGGTAAAGTGTTGACCATGTCGGATTCTTCGGGATACATATACGATACAGAAGGCATAGACGAAGAAAAATTAGCCCATGTGATGGAACTCAAAAACATCAAAAGAGCGCGTATCAGCTCCTATATCGAAAAATACCCCAAAGCAAAGTTCATTGCAGGGAAAACCCCCTGGGAGGTCGCCTGTGAGTTAGCCCTGCCCTGTGCTACCCAAAATGAATTGAAAGAAAAAGACGCCGCTTTATTAATCAGCAATGGCTGTGTTTGTGTTGGCGAAGGTGCTAATATGCCCTCTACTCCACAGGCCATTCACCAATTTACCAATCATAAAATACTTTATGCGCCGGGTAAAGCTTCCAATGCAGGTGGGGTGGCTGTTTCTGGATTAGAAATGGCTCAAAACTCTCTGAGATACAATTGGTCCAGAGGAGAAGTAGATACCAAACTACAATCCATCATGGCCGAAATTCATCAATCTTGTATGGATTTTGGTAAAGAAGATGGCTATGTCAATTATGTAAAAGGAGCCAATATTGCTGGTTTTGTTAAAGTAGCCGATGCCATGCTTGCTCAAGGAGTGGTTTAAAACATGTTGATTGAAACCGATGCCGTTGTTATAAGTACACTTAAATACGGTGATTCAAGCCTAATTGCGCGTTGCTACTGCAAAGAAATCGGTCTAAAATCTTTTATGCTCAAAGGCATATTGTCCTCCAAAAAAGGTGCCCTGAAGAAGTCGCTGTTTCAACCCCTCAGCATTATCAACCTTATTACACAAGTAAAAAACCAAAACAGAGAAGGGCTTCATTTTATTAAAGAGGCTCGAATCCGTTTTCCTTTGATCGAAATTCCATCAGACATCAAAAAAAATGCTGTAGCCCTATTTTTATCCGAAGTAATTACACGCGTCATTAGCGAAGAGGGTGCGCCCAATTCAGCACTATACCATTTTATCCAAAAAAACGTTATTCAATTGGAGCAAAAAGGGTTTTCTCCCCTTTTTCATTTAAAGTTTATGATGGATCTCAGTAAACATCTCGGCTTCTCCCCCAATCAATCTGATTTGAAAAAGGATTTTTTTGATTTAGAAAGTGGCTGTTTTTGCAGCTTATCCCCCTCTAAATTCCTCATCGGAGGAGATCTGGTCGTTGCATTGAAACAATTACTTGGCACTAATTTTGAGGCGTTGGATGAATTAACAATCCCCAATTCACTCAGAACAAAGGTATTAAGCGTATTGATAGATTATTTTAATTTACATTTACAAGGTTTCGGAAAAATAAAATCAGTAGATATACTCCATGAAATCTTTCGCTAAGATTTTTTTTCTCTTGCTAATGGCTTGCTTTTCTAGCTTCCACAGTCTTTGTGGACAAGAGGTTTGGGTGGAAGACAGTGTGACTGGCGAGCCTTTGGAGAATGTGGTTATTTTCTCAGAAAATGGGAATCATAATCTACTAACCAATGCCATAGGAAAAGTCTTACTTGATGACTTTCCTCGCGAGGGGCAAATCAACTTTAGTCTGCTGGGATATCAGCCTCTGACGATTTCAATTCTTGAAATTTTGCAGGGCAAAAAAGCAATTCCATTGACTTCCGAAGATGAGGTTTTAGAAGAAGTAGTTCTATCTATAGCCCGATCCCAAGCGACCAGAGACAAAATCGCTGAACAAGTTGGAATTATCTCTCAAAAGGAGATTGAAATTGCTTCAGTGGCGACCGGAGCAGACCTCTTAGAAATCAATCCTAACATTAGGATTCAAAAATCTCAAGGAGGAGGGGGAAGTCCAGTTCTAAGGGGCTTTGAAGCCAATCGGGTCTTAATAGTAGTCGATGGCGTTAGAATGAACAACGCAATCTACAGATCCGGTCATTTACATAACGCCATTACCATCGACCCCCACAACATTGAAAGGGTCGAAGTCACTTTAGGGTCTTCCTCTGTAGGCTATGGTTCCGATGCATTAGGAGGAGTTATCCACTACTACACCAAATCTCCCCAGTTGAATACTAATACACCTGTAAAATCCGAATTTTCATCAACGTTCAATTACGCCAATCAATCTTTTATAAATAATGCCAATACCGCATTGAGTTATAAAAATTGGGGGAGTCTTACCAGTGTGAGTTATTCTAATTTTGGCGACATCAGAATCGGTGAAAAAAGGGATCACGGTTTTACCAAATGGGGATTGACTCCTTATTATTCACTTAACAGTAGACATCAATACAATGAAACACCCACGACCAATTCTCGTCCTATCATTCAAAAAAATACAGGCTACGACCAATTCGATATTTTTCAAAAATTCCTTGTTCGCCTTCCCAGCGACATGCTTTTAAATATAAACCTCCAATATTCCGAATCTTCCGACATTGATCGATACGATAAATTAGTGGAGGAACGCAATGGCAGTCTGCGCTTTAGCGAATGGTATTACGGACCCCAAAAGAGATTTTTTCTATCCCCACAGCTCAAATTTTTCTTGGGTAAAAATTGGTTAAAAAAAGGCACGCTTACAGCTGCCTATCAAAATGTGGAAGAGTCTCGGGTCAACCGAAAATTTGAAAGCCTTACCCGTTCCCATCAAATTGAAAAAGTTGATGTTTACAGCATTAATGCTGATTTTTATGGAAATATCGCTCAAGGCCATTCCTTGTCTTACGGTCTGGAGTGGACCTACAACAAAATTCGATCTCAAGGCTATTCATCAGACTTGGTTCTCGATTTGGAGAATATCGTCGATTACACTAACCTAACCATGATCCCCTCCCGCTACCCCAGTGATGGCAGTAGTGCCTCCAGTTTTGCGGGTTACTTGAATTGGATCTATAGGCTTAACGATCGTTTTACAATTAATGGAGGGCTGAGACTGACCGGATCAAAAATCATTGCTCGATGGAACGACTCTGCTCAGGTGGGCAAACTACTGTCTTCAGTCGATTTGCAATCTGAAGCATTGACCTATACTTTGGCCATGACCTATCGGCCCGACGAAAAATGGCAAATCAACAACCTAATTTCCAGTGGATTCAGAAACCCCAACATTGATGACATCGGAAAAATCAGAGAGAGCAATGGAATTCTGTTGGTCCCCAATTCCTTTTTAAAACCGGAATACGCCTATACATTAGAATCCGGAATCAAATATACCGCTTCAAACAAAATCAATTTTATCGACCTAAGGGCCTTTGCCACTTTGGTTTCTCGACACATCGTAAGGTCTGATTTTATCGTTTTTTCCGACACCACTACCCCCGATGAAAACACTATTATGTACAATGGGGAAGAAGTATATACCCAAGCCAATAAAAATTTAGGAAACCGCTTTATCTATGGTGGTTCCCTTCAGGGAAAATGGTCGCTAAGTGATCCATTTGAAATCATGGGTGGAATAACTTACACCACCGCAGACCTAAACCCCGATTATGGCCCAATGCCCTCTATCGCTCCCTTATTCGGAACCTTTACACTTTCTCATGAAGTGAAAAATTGGAAAACTTTACTTATTTGGAAGTTTAGTGAACGAAAACACCCCAATAATTACAGTTGGGGAGGTGAAGATGGATTGAATGAAACCCCTGAAGTCAATCCCAACGCCAGTGAAGATGCGTATAAATATTACGGCATGCCTTCTTGGGATATTTGGTCTGTTTTGTCCCAATATCAGTTTCGAAAAAACATCATTTTAAATGTAGGACTCAAGAATATTTTTGATCTGCATTACAGAACTTTTGCTTCAGGTATCTCTGCAGAAGGAAGAAGTTTACAGTTAGGAATGAAGGTTAAAATGTAAAATCCTTTTTTTTTACCTAAAATCCTTAATTTCGCAACTTTAATAAACGCCGCCTGACATGGTTTTTAAGGAGTACAAAGGACTGGATTTACCCGCAATTTCTTCGGAAATACTCAACTTTTGGGAGGAGGAGCAGATTTTTGAAAAAAGCATCTCCGAAAGAGAAAATCGTCCCCCTTATATTTTTTATGAAGGCCCGCCTTCAGCCAATGGAATACCCGGTATTCACCACGTCATGGCGCGAACCATCAAAGATATTTTTTGCCGCTACAAAACTCAAAAGGGCTTTCAGGTTAATCGAAAAGCAGGCTGGGATACCCACGGTCTTCCGGTTGAACTGGGCGTTGAAAAGGCTTTAGGTATTACAAAAGATGCCATTGGAAAATCCATTTCAGTAGAGGAATACAATAACGCATGTAAGGAAGCGGTGATGAAATACACCCATGTTTGGAACCGATTGACACAGAAAATGGGCTATTGGGTTGACATGGACGACCCCTATGTGACCTATACTTCTAAATACATGGAAACCGTCTGGTGGCTCATCAAACAGATTCATGAAAAAGGACTTTTGTACAAGGGTTATACCATTCAACCATACTCCCCCAAGGCAGGAACAGGACTGAGTTCACATGAGCTGAACCAACCCGGTACCTACCAGGATGTCAGTGATACTACAGTAACAGCACAGTTCAAAGCTAAAGAGGATTCCTTACCCGAATCCCTAAAGGGGAATACCCCCTTGTACTTTTTGGCATGGACCACTACCCCGTGGACACTGCCTTCCAATACTGCATTGACCGTAGGGCCAAAAATCGACTATGTTGTGGTACATACTTTCAACCAATATACTTTTCAACTCATTCGCGTAATTTTGGCCAAATCCCTAGTAGGCAAACAATTTTCCGGAAAATATGAATCAGTAGATTCCCTGTCGGCATTGGAGTACCCTGCGAAAGGAGTAAAAAAAATACCTTTTTTCCTTGAAAAAGAAATCAAAGGAAAGGAACTCCTAGACATTCGCTATGAAAAAATATGGCAGGAAGCTCCAGAACCAGTAGATCATCCTGAAAATGCCTATCGATTGATTTTAGGGGATTTTGTAACCACAGAAGACGGTACCGGAATCGTTCATACCGCACCGACTTTTGGTGCCGATGATGCCAAAGTGGCCAAAGAAGCAACTCCAGAAGTTCCTCCACTTCTCATTTTGGACGAAAACAACAACAAAGTTCCTCTGGTCGATTTA
>TARA_B100001057_G_scaffold490127_1_pt1 | contig 14031 bp, 10 predicted proteins | sample TARA_B100001057 | Tara Oceans TARA_B100001057 (sample SAMEA2621839) | marine metagenome | biome: marine biome (ENVO:00000447); feature: surface water layer (ENVO:00002042); material: "saline water (ENVO:00002010), including plankton (ENVO:xxxxxxxx)" | depth 5 m
AATTTCAATTTGCTCAATGGTATTTAGATTGATTTGGCTTATGTCGATATTTCCGTTCAAACGGCCAATGACAGGAATGCCGTCGATAAGTATTTTTATGTTTTGCCCAGAAATCCCTTGAAGCGACATACTGCTACCTAGCACATTGTCTTGTGCAACACGAATGTTATTTTGGTTGACAAGGACATCTTTCAATGTCACAGCTGCCATAGCATCAATCGTTTTTCGATCGATTACTTTTATTTTGTGAACCGCTTTTTCTTTTGTTGTTTTTTTGTATTGTGCAGTAACAACAACTGTCTCAAGTTCTTGCTCCTTTTCAACAGTATTCTGAGCGCCAGCATAAAAACTGACGCACAGAACAACTGAAATCCAAAAGTTGCGAACCATCCTAATTCAAAATCAGTTTTTGCCTTAGGATTTGAGTGCCGTAATTGTAGCATACAATATAAGCACCTGAGGCAAGATGCTCAAGATTGAGCTTCTTGTTTCGCAACCCACCGTCCTCTAATGAAAAATCATAGACCACAAGACCATTCATATCGAGTACAGTACCTTTTCCATGCAATTCATCTGAAGAAATCTCATAGATTAGGTTGACCACTCTTTGCTTGGAAGGGTTCGGATATAACGTAAATGTATGTGAAGCAGTAAGTCCGTCAATACCCAGTGAGCTTATAGACTCAGTGTTGAATTCAATATCTCCTGACGAACTACCGGAAAAACCGGTGAAGTTTATTTTCCAAATTTCACCCGTTGCATCTTTTCGAACAAAATAACTCAAATCTTCCTGTAAATCATATAAATAGGTCTCCATGTTAAAGGACTTCCAATCATAACCAATGGTGTTTATTTCTTCCTCAAAAGTTTCTTCGGTGTAATCTGCATCAGCTACCGGTACACCTTCTGCTTTGGCAACTGAATAACCGACGTTAGATAAAACACCAGTCACACCATAATTCATTCCAGGATATAGCTCGGTCACGTATTTTGTGAATACGAGGTCCCAGCTTTCTGAAAGTGGTTCTCGGTCGATTACTTCATCGTTTGTTATTGAATAATATGCAAAATTTTTACCGCTAAAATCCGACTTGACAACACTCGATTCTACTTCATTCGAACCATCAATATCTGCAAATCTAAAACTGTAGGTTCCACTGGCCAATTGTATAAGCTGGAACTTCTTTGTTGAACCATCTGCCCATTTCAAAACATGTAAAGAATCTCCCGTAATATAGTGGGTGATCATGCTGTATATTCCCCATCCTAAATCAAAAGCTTCGTTTTCATCTGCGTTTTGATCAAACGCACCCAAACTCCATGATTCATCTGAATTTATTTGAGAAGTCCAAGACGACATGCCTGACGTATCTAACGTTGACCAGTCATTGATGTCCCCATTCGGATAAGTGAATAGTTCCATTCCATAACCTCCGTTGATACGAACTGCTGACCCCATTCCACTTACACTGAAGGCAATATCCCAATTGGTATTGTCCACATTGGCCACCTCACCATTTGCAAGGCTGTAGAAAGATTGATTGCTGTAACCGGCTCCCAAACTAATCGTTTGACTATTTTGAGCGAAAATCACGGTAGATATTACAAATCCGCTGATTAAGAGTATTATTTTATTCATGTTGTTTTTTTTGACAAAATTACGTCCCAAATGCCCATCGTGTCAATACCCTAAAGAGGGTATTTAGAATTAGTCTAAATAATAACATATCCAAATCCCTTACTATATTTGAGGTATGGTCAAGTCCTTTCTCATTTTATACTTATTGTTCACGATAAAGATACTTCTATCACAAAATCCACAAACCGTTCAAGCCATTGACACAGGTTGGCAATTCAAAGGGCTTAATGATCACTCCTGGCTTCCTGCAAAAGTTCCTGGCACCGTCCATACAGACCTGCTAGCCAATGGTGTTATTAAAGATCCATACTATCGATTAAATGAGAAAAAGATCCAATGGATTGACAAAAAAGATTGGCTTTATCAAACCTCATTTAATCTTGATGAAGAATCCTTCAACAGGGAAAATCACGAATTGAATTTTGAAGGCCTAGATACTTATGCCACTATTTATCTTAACGACAGCCAGATATTAAAGTGTAATAATATGCACCGCACGTACACGGTAAATGTCAAACCTTACCTTATCGAAGGTAAAAACGTTTTACGTATTTTATTAGAATCCCCTATTAGAAAAGGTTTAGCGCTATATGATTCTTTGGACTACATCTTACCAGTTTCTGCAAACGATCAAGCTGAAACTGGTGAGGTGCCCGGGGGTAAACGCATCAACGTTCATACAAGAAAGGCAGCCTATCACTATGGTTGGGATTGGGGACCTAGATTGGTGACTTCTGGAATATGGCGTCCCATTAAATTATACTCATGGGATGATGTTAGAATCTCTGATTTTAGCATAAATACAAGGCTAAATGGAGATGTAGCAACTGTAATGGCTCAAGTTGAAATCGAGTCTAGTGTTAAAAACATCAATACACTACTTGAGTTAAAACTTGACGAAAAAACAATTAGCACTTCTAAGCTCCGTATTCAAAAAGGAAAACAGAATTTCAGTATTCCGATTAAAATAGATAATCCTCAACTTTGGTGGCCCAATGGTCTTGGTGAACAGCACCTTTATAGCATTACAGTAAACCTAAAGCGTAAAGAAATCGTGAGCAGGGTGTCACAGAATTTTGGCATTCGACATATTTCCCTGATTGCAGACAGTTCATTAGACCAACCCAATTTTTATTTTACGGTCAACGGTATTCCAACATTTGCCAAAGGAGTAAATTATATTCCACAGGATCTATTTCTTCCGAGTGTTAAACGTACGGATTATGAAAGAATTTTAGGTGCAGCAGCAGATGCAAATATGAATATGATTCGCGTCTGGGGAGGAGGTGTATATGAAGACAACTATTTTTATGAGCTTTGTGACTCTCTAGGCCTAATGGTCTGGCAGGATTTCATGTTTGCTTGTGCTATGTATCCCGGTAAAACTGAATTTCTAGAGAATATAAAACAAGAGGCCATTGATAACGTCAAGCGTCTTAGTAAGCATCCCTCAATCGCATTATGGTGCGGAAACAATGAGGTCCTAGCGGCATGGAAAAGGTGGGGATGGGAACAAACGGCAATCAAAGAGCAATCTGCTGAAATCGCCCAAAAAATATGGCAAAGCTACGATACCTTATTTCATAAAATTCTACCTTCGGTGGTGAGTCAGTACCATAACCAGGTAGATTATTGGGCATCTTCTCCAAGTGCCTCCGAGGGCCTCCCTGAGGAATATACCCATGGAGATACACATTATTGGGGTGTTTGGTGGGGAAAAGAACCTTTTCAAAATTTCAATACAAAGATTTCAAGTTTTATGAGTGAATATGGTTTCCAATCATTTCCCGAATACTCAAGCTTTAAAAACTATGCCGAGAAAGAGGACAGAAGTATCTATTCAGAAGTAATGAAAGCACATCAGCGCTCTAGTATAGGAAATGCAACCATAGAGGAATATATGAATCGATCCTTCCGCAAGCCTATCGATTTTGAAGCGCAATTGTACATGAGTCAGCTTTTACAGGCGGATGGGATTCAGATGGGCATTGAGGCACATAGAAGAAATAAAGATAAATGCATGGGGTCTTTGTATTGGCAGCTAAACGATTGTTGGCCTGGGGCTTCTTGGTCAAGTATTGATTATTATGGAAAATGGAAAGCACTGCACTACAAAGTGAAAGAAAGCTTTGCCCCTGTAATAATAAGCTATGAATTTGTACAAGACAATCTCCACATCACTCTGGTTTCTGATTTAAATACGCCATATCGTGGGGAATTGAAAATCACGCTTTCAGAATTCAAGGGGATAGAAAAAATCATAAGTTGGAATCAAAAGGTAAACCTAGCTGCAAATGAATCAAAGATTGTTTTGACTATTCCTAAAGAAGGGCTTCCCAATGCTGAGGATCAACTTTACACCTATCTTCAATTAACATTGACCGATAAAAATGGAATTCGTGCCTTAAAAAACATCTATTTCAGGCCTTTCAAAGACCTTGTACTCCCCCGCCCCAAACTTAGCTTTGAAGCAGAATATCACAAGGATAATACTTTACAAGTAACTGTTAAGAGTGTTAATTATGCAAAAGGAGTTTATGTTACATGCGACAGCAAGCATAACTTTTCGGATAACTTCTTCGATCTGCCTATCAATGGAAAAAAAATAGTTTCTATTCAGCTACACCCATTATCAGATTTCGAAGAAATTGTCAATTCAATTCAGGTCAGAAGTCTTTGGAATAGTATGCGCTAGTTATTATTTTTAACGCAACATTTTACTTAAATACTAACCTATTTTCAATTTTTTTACAAAAATAAATAGTCATGAATAAATACCTTATTTACCTCTTCACAATCACTTCGTTTCTTACACCGAACATTTCAAATGCCCAGCAAACAAATGATCAAATCGGAGCTTGGTATATGTATTTCTACAATACTACTTTTAAGGAAAGTCCATGGGGCATTCAAGGAGATCTACAATATCGTAATTGGAATCTGGGCGGAGACCTTGAACAGCTGCTGATTCGCAGTGGAATTACCTACCAACCTAAAAAGGCACAAATCAAATTCACGCTAGGTTATGGAAATATAACTACCGGTAAGATTGGATCAAGTAATGCCACATCAGGAGAACATCGTATTTATCAGGAGGCATTATACCCCGTGAAATTCGGCAACCGAATCCACACCAATCATCGTTTTCGATATGAGCAACGCCTTGTTGAGGGACAAGATTTAAGAACACGCTATCGTTACAATCTATTCATAAATGTTCCTTTGAACAAAAAGAACTTAGAGAAAAAGGCCATCTATCTTGCCCTTTACAATGAAATATTTATCAATGGTCAAAGAGAAATTAACGAAGGTAATTCCGTTGAAATATTTGACCGAAACAGGGCTTATGCGGCTATTGGATATGTCATCAAAAGTGGGCTTAACGTTCAGTTGGGTGTCATGAACCAAACTACAGATAATCAAGGAAAAAACCAGGTCCAAATTAGCTTGCATCATAGGTTTTAAAACATTACAAGAAGCTTAGGGCCAAAACAGTAATTTCAACTCAACCTTGGAGAAAAATAATATGAGTATTTACTTTTGGAACAACTATTGCTTTAAACTAACTTTATTCATCTTTAAGACTCGAAATATGAAATCCCTCCTATTACTTTTAATACTTCTTTATTCGGCTTCGCAGGTCCAAGGTCAGAAAAATCCGATTTCGACTGACTATTCATGGAAATGGTTTGACATTTATTACGAAGGAGACAGCTTACTTAAGTCCGAACTGATTGCTTTTTATGAACGGTTATACAATGTTGAAAATGAAAAAAATATTGAAGAGCTATTCTACCAGCAGGCAGATTTAGCAGATGAGCTATCTTATTCGATTGATTTGAGCCGCAGCTATAATGGTGGTTCAGAGGAGGACGAGTTAAGTGAAGTAGAGAAAGAAGAATATGCCTATTATATTTATCAAACCAACATGGAGGATGCCATCGTGTTTCTTAACGAGATTGGCATTCCAGGATTTGACTTTGGATGCGCCGCTGAGTGCACAGAATTCGATGTAACTGTTGATTATTCAATAATAATTGATGCTGCCAAAAAAACCACATCCACTTATGATGATATCGGTATCAATATCATTACAGATGTATGGGGCATTCATCGAGATTATGTGCCTAGTTTTCAAAGTGTTGAATGCTGCTCTTGTCCTGGTTTTAATGCGTTAGGTTCGGGTGAGCAATACTCTCTTTTAATGCGTATAAAAAAATACCAAGACAAGACAAATCTATTTTCAGATGAATTGCAAATGATTAAAAATACGATGGCCAATTATATTGTTTGGAATGATGGGTTTAGAATGGAGCAAGAGGCTGTTTGCCAAGAATTCGAGCTTATACGGCCATTGATTGACTTTTCTCAGGAAGCAATGGTGGAGCTATATAAAAACGAACATTTTTATAAATATAAACTAAACTACACCATTTTGGATGGGCAGTTTTTCGTGAATAAAGAACGAATTCCTCCTGGATGTATCGCCCAACTAAAAACAGATTTAAATGGCGATAACTCCCAAGCCTCAATCTACTTAGAAAGAAATAGCCTGAGAGGTTGTATGGATGCAAATATTGCATTTCCGGGAGGTAACGAAGAAAAAGTAAGTTACATCATAGATGATCACCTAGTTGAGGATTCTTATTTACTCACAGTTACTGAGTTACTAGATGGAAGTATGGGATCAAGTCAAAGTCGCATTATTGTACAATTTGTTAATAAGAGTTATACCTTAAAGGACGGCAGTAAAATCAATGTTTTAAGTCTAGATAAAATTGGTGAATGGTAGACATTGACAAACTTCGACATATTTATAAGTTTAGCAAAGAACTTAGCCTTGAAGATGCTAGTGTACTCATTAAATCAGCGAGATCAAAGAGTTTCAAAAAGAAAGAACTCATTATTGATGAAGGCGCTCTAAAAACGGATGTTTACTTTCTCCGAAGTGGGCTTGTAAGAACCTATTGTATCAATGAAAAAGGCGATGAGATTACTTTCGGGCTTATCTCAGAGAACCAGATTCTTGCCAATATTGATGTCATTTTATTCGATCAACCTTCTCGATTTTATTATGAGTGTATAGAGGATACCAAAACCTTTTCTATTGATTTCAATACAGTTCAAAACATCATAGAAAGTAATCCAAAATTAGAACGAAATAGAAAGTTTTTTGCGAGGAATGCGATGAAGAGGATGCTACAACGAATAGAAACCTTTGTATTAATGAATGCTGAGGAAAGATACAAGGACTTTATTAAAAAAAATCCAACACTAAGTAATAGGGTGCCCGATAAATATTTAGCAAACGTGCTCGGCATTACTCCTGTATCCTTAAGCCGAATAAGGGCGCGGATTGTGCATAAGAAAAAATAAATTCATCTGCATTGCTGTATGGCTATAAACCGAAATACGTTGACATAGATTAAAGGTGAAAATCACATTTTTCTTTTAATTTGGTGTAATATTTCCGAAAAACTCTAAAAAATATAATGAACCGACTATTTGCTATCTCGTTGTTATTAAACTCGTTTCTAATTCATGCCCAAGACCCTTGGGGTTGTACGCATCATGATCTATTAGAAAGTCAGAAGGTATATAATTGGAGGTTTAATGGAGCTAAAATGCTATCCAAACCTCTTGTTTCATCTCCTGCAATTAAAATCATTCCTGAAGGTGAAACAGTAACCGTTTTAGAGTCATTAAATGCTTATGCAGAACATTATACTTGCATTGAGGATACCTTATTACGAGATCCGCTCATTGTTATCGAAAGTCCTTTTATTAAGGTTAAATATCTTGAAGATACTGGTTACGTATTAGAACATTACTTTAATCGGTCGAAACCACTTGATCTTAACAAGCTCATTAATTCAGGCAATTTACTTCATAATAGCAAACTGGTTTGGCCTGGAGATTATTCTTCGGGAGAGGCTTCAGTAGATGTATATAATAATGGCGTGATACGTAAAATATATTTTGGTGGAAAAGTATCTCGAGAAGAATCATTTCTAATCCCTCAGGTTACGAGTAAAACTCATTTTTATTTAATCGCACTTCAGTTACTGGCTAAATACGGGAGTAATGAAAACGAAGGGGTACACTTCGAAACGGATGGGAGTTATTTTTCTTGGATACTATCTGATCCTTCTGGAGAAAACCCTGGAGATGAATCTATTCATATTTCAATGTCACCATTTGGAATGGTTTATTCACATGAAGAAACAGGTTGCTAAGATCAATGTATTCATAAACCAAAAGCGCTCTCTATTTAACACTTGGGTAAAAAAAATGGCCGCCCAGTAGGACAGCCAGATTCTATTTCTTCTAGGCGTTTCTTTTGCTATGCTTCGCAAGAGACACAATCCTTTTTCTGCTTGAATTTCTGCGCAGCATTCATACTATGTTGATAGTAAAGAGACTTTAAGCCCATTTTCCATGCCGTAATATATAGTTTATTGATATCCTTTATAGGCATATCGGGATGAACAATGATGTTTAGCGATTGTCCTTGGTCTACATATTCTTGTCTGTTTCCAGCCTGATACACGATGTCCATTTGATCGATTTCAGAATAAGTTTTAAAGACATCCTTCTCTTCATCGGTTAAGAAGTCTAAATGCTGAACAGAGCCATCCCTATTTCGGATCGAGTGCCATACATCGGTTGTATTCTTTCCTTTTTCTTCAAGTAACTCCATTAGGAATGGATTCTTGATGGTGGTTTTAATCTTCGCAATGTCTTTCACATAAATATTAGACCATATTGGTTCGATTCCTTGCGAAACTTGACCAAGAATGAACGCCGATGATGTAGTGGGTGCAATCGCATTCAATGTAGCATTGCGCCTTCCGTAACCTTTCATAACTTTTGGCTCCCCAAATCTATCTGCTAATTCCTCAGAGGCCTTGTAAGATTTCTCTTTAATTAGCTTGAAAATTTCTGTATTCAAATCATAAGAACCTTGGCTATTGAAAGCCAAATTCTTAGATTGAAGCAGAGAATGCCAACCTAGGACCCCAAGCCCTAAGGCTCTATTTTCTTTGGCGAAATTGTATGCACGCTCCATGAACAAGAAAGTTTGACGGTCTTCACGATCATCGGAGTCACGATAAACATCTAGCTTATCTAGAAACTCTGTAATGACCGCATCGAGGAAATGAACCATGGTTTCAACAGCATCCGTATCCTTCCACTTGTCATAATGCAAAACGTTAAGTGACGATAGTACACAAACAAAAGACCAATTTTCATTTGAAGGCAGCATAATTTCGGTACATAAATTACTGGCCAATATTTTTAGGTCTTTCTCTTTATATACCTCGGGAGCGCCGTTGTTTGCCTTATCATTGAAAAATATGTATGGGTATCCAATCTCTCCACGTCGCTGAATGACTTTTGCCCAGATTGCTCTTTTCTTAGGATCACCAGCTATCATTTCTTCCATCCATGCATCTGAAACTGTTACACCATGCGTAAGTTCTTGTATAGGATTACCTTCTGTTCCAATATCTAAAAACTCATGTATATCATTGTGCTCTACTGGAAGATAGGGTGAGAAACGTCCGCGTCTAACTGAACCCTGACTCACAACATCAACCATTGTTTCAAACAACTGCATGATATGAACGGCTCCAGAAGCCTTTCCGTTATTTTTAACCGGAGCACCTCTGTGACGAATATTACCAAAGAAGCCAGAGGTCCCGCCTCCTAACTTGGACATCATACCAACTTCCGATTGGGTGTACAGTATATTCCCCATATCATCAGAAACGTTTGAACCAAAACAGCTGATTGGCAGACCACGCTCCTTACCGAAATTCGACCACACTGGGGAAGCCAAGGAGAAAAAACCTTCAGACATGTAATGATAGAACTTATTGGCATATCCTTCAATACCAAGAATGTTTTCTGCCCGCTCTGCTATTTCTCTAATGCGCTGTTCCGGTGATACACCTGGAACCAAGTACCCTGCTTCTAGGAATTTTCGACTATGGTCTGTTAACCATGCAAATGACTCTTTCTTATTTTGAGCATCTAAGGTCTCACGTCTTGCTTTTAATAGAACCTCTGCATCAAGATCTTTCTGTCCTTTCTGCATTTTATCTTCTGTATTTTGTATTTTTTTTTCCATATTAAAAAAGGTCGTCTGCGGTTATACTTTGAGTTCTTTTACTGTAATTGATTGATCTTTTGACAAAAAAGTCACCATGCTTGGTTCCAATAATCTCATCATTAAACCACTCCGTATCCTTTAATATTTCTTCATCAGTTTCAAAAACTTTTTCTACCCCTATGCTCTCCAAAGAACGATTGAACCGGTCTTTAATGAACTCATTGATTTGAGTTTTCGGTAAAAATTCCAATTCACCTTGCTCGAAAATCCAGTCAATAATTCCGCTCTCAGCTTTAAACGCTTTTCGACACATATCTTGAATACGCTCTTCATAATCCGTATCAAACCAATCTGGATTTTCTGATTTGATAATTTTAATCAAGTCAATACCAAAATCGCCATGGATTTGCTCTTCTTTTGATGTGGCCTCAACTACATTTGAAACTCCTTTCAACATATTTCGATGTTTGTTAAAAGCCATGATGATCAAGAACTGCGAAAACAATGAAACATGCTCGATAAACAAAGAGAACAATAAAACCGACTCGGAATACTCTCGGGCATCTTCACTTTTGGAGGCAGCAAGGGCGGTTTCTAAATATTGAACCCTTCTCATAATGACAGGTTTCTTTTTGAGTGTTTGAAACTCTTTGTTCAAACCAAGTATTTCTAAAAGGTGAGAATACGCATCGGCGTGGCGCACTTCACTTTCACCGAAGGTTGCTCCGACAGAACCAACTTCTGGTTTTGGAATCTTTTGGTAGATATCACCCCAAAAACTTTTGACTGCCACCTCAATCTGTGAGATAGCGAGCATCGTGTTCTTGATTGCACTTCGTTCCTTTTCAGTTAATTTGGTTTTAAAATCTTGAATATCACTAGTGAAGTTGAATTCAGAGTGAATCCAATATGAATGACGAATTGCAGACACATATTCATAAAGATCTGGATACTCGTACGGCTTTAAGTTTATTCTCTTTTCAAAGAGATTTGGTTTACGTTTCTGTGCTTGTTCATTACGATATAAAATGTAACATTTAGCAACATCCAAAAACTGACTCTGCATCAACCTTTGCTCGACAACATCTTGTATTTCTTCAATACTCGGGATGTAATTTACAATTCTACCATTTCGTTCAGAAAGAACATCAAACACTTCTAATGATATATTGGTTGCATCCTCCCTGGTTCCGTTACTGGAGGACTGCATTGCATTGTATACAGCTTCAGTAATCTTATTTAAATCAAATATTTCTTTTGTGTAATCTCTTTTACGTACTTCTTTAAACATATCTCTCCTTAACTTATTTAACTCTTCAAATATTATTTCACGACAAACGTGTTAACGAATCTACTTCTAATTTTATGCTGTTTGAAAAAAAGATTTAAGTTGTTTTAAACATCAAAAGTTGATAACTTAATAACCACTATCAGAATCAATGAGATACGCTTGAAAACCTAATTTTTTACATAAGATAAATACTATTTATTACCAGATTTCTAATTTCTTTGGTATAAATTTTGTTAAGAGAAGTCACTGATGAATTAAACAAAACTCATTTATTTTGTTAAACCCCTGTCTTTACAGGATATTATTCAAAATCAATCACTTGTTTAAATAGATTATCTGAATAGGGTAATTGAAAATAATAGAAACACATCGAAGCGAATCTTCATGCAAATTAGGTCGATTGCAAGTGCTCACATTTTCTACATACTAAAAACGAGATAAATCTTATAAAAAAACCGTAAATTTCCTTTGTACTAATAGTGTTTAAATCTGCAAATGCATCAATTACAATGCGCAATAAAAATTAAATTATGAAATCAATCATCACACTTTTGTTCATAATCCTTTCAGTTAGCTCACATACACAAATCAATACAAACGAGAACACCGAACCTGAAAAGGTTTTAAATATGTATTACCCCGGTAACAAAACCCTACACAATAGGGTGATTAATTTTTATGATTCTCTAATGAGTTGTGCCGACACCTCCACTGTGGATTGGCTATTCAAAGAACAAGGAGAGTTGAGTATGCTTTTGAGTGAAGGCTTTGAAATAAATGAAAAAGAAGGTTCGCAGAATTTTAACAATGCCATCGATGAAGCCTACACCGAACTTAGCAATACCATGAAAGGTTTTGAATTTCATATGAATACACATTCAGATGCAGAAATTGACGGTCAATATGAAAACAACAGTCAAAATCTTTTGGATGTATTTCCAAATATGCAGACGATTCTTGACCACGCACACAATTGTTCTTGGCGGGTAATGCCAATCCTTGAAAGTGGATTCGGGATTATTTTTGATGCATGGGGAACCGTGAAGCACGATTATACGAGATACTGCTATGACATTTGCTGCGATTGCGCTCGAGAGAGTGCTCTAGGCTCAGGTCTGCATAGCAAACTTCTTACATCCATCGCAATATTTAAGGCCTATTCAAACTTATTCTCAGAAGCACTTGAAGAAATAAAAAATGGTCTCAAATACGACGTACTCTACACCCGCGCGTTCAGTAGCCCAAAAAATGCAATACTCGTAGAATTTGAAATCATCGGACCTCTATTAGGACTTAACGAGGAAGAGCTACTTATTTATGAACAAAAAAGAATCTACCTCGAGGAAACCTCTGAGACCGCGCTTCATAACTACGGTCGTTAATACCAAAAAATAGATCCAATCGCCAAAACAATAAGCGCCTTGTATATCTTATTGATTCGGTCAAATTGAGTTGGTGTTTTTGAGGCTCTTAAAATAAAAGTGGATATAAATATTGTTGCGAAACTAGCTCCAAAATAATAAGAGATATCTTGTGCCAAAATTTTGGGAAACAATACAATAATCATAATCATTGAAGCGATCATAAAAGAAAGTATAATATACTTGCAGTTGCGAATCCCGAAAATGATGGGAATGCTTTTTTCGCCTACGATTAAATCTCCTTTCAAAGAAACCATTCTTTTAACCACCTCTCGTGTCACCGTTAAAGCAAAAATGTATCCAACGAATAAACCTATCGTGAGATTTGTGGTCATATAGTAAATACTAATACTGACAAAGGGAGAAACCGTAAGTAAAGTGGCGCCAAGCTCACCTGTCAAGGGTTTTTTACGAAGCTTATGTGAATAAAACCAGAGTCCGAAGGAAAAAACAACATTGAAAATAAAGACCTTCCAGCCTGAAAAAGAAGACAAGCCCAATCCCAATAACAAAAGAAAGACATAGCTATTAAAACAAAAGGATTTACTAACTACCCTACCAAAGATGGTTTGCTCCGGATGGTTAATCATGTCTTTTTCAAAGTCATAAAACCCGTTAATAATATACCCAGCCATAATCAAACAAGATATACCTAAAACATTCATATGCAAGTAAATATCTTTTAATATATAAATATTTGATACACCTGAATTAAGCATGTAAATTGCACTCAAATAAAGTGCACATGTGAGCACGAAAACATTGTACCAACGGACCAATGAAAGCATGGCTAGTGCTTTGACTACAAAACGTTCTCTTTTAGAACTAAAAGAGGGCTTTTCTGTATTAAAATCTGTGGATGACATTTAATGGATACCCCTGAAGTTTAGACTTCGCTTTTTCAATGTCCTCAGTAAAACCAAGGATAAATCCACCACCACCCGAACCGCACAGCTTTAGGTAGTAGGCGTTAGAATCAATTCCCTCTTGCCATAGCTTATGGTACACTTTAGGAATCATGGGCTTGAAATGCTCCAAAAGAATTTTGGATAACCCTTTCATGTTCGTCAAAAGTGGCTTTGATTTCTTGTTTAGGAAGGCATCGATGCACGCATCGTTGTATTTCTTAAATTGTCCTTTTAACATTTTTCGAAAACCTTCTTCTTTACAACGCTCCATAAAGTGTTGTACAAGCGGCTGTGTTTTTCCTGTAGTACCTGTATTCATCAAGAAAATCGCTCCTTTACCTGTCGAGGTATCTGGGAGACCAACTGTTCCTACTTCACTCTTTGATTTGATTAGTACAGGTAAATTTAAATAACAAATCAAAGGATCTAGACCAGAGCTTTTACCGTGATAGTATGATTCTAGCGTTCCAAATATCTTTTTAAGCTCAATAAATTTCTCATTGCTCATATTGGCATCTGATGTAATTTTATCCACGCTATAATTATCATATATTGCCGCAACAATTGCACCAGAGCTACCTACACCGAAACCTTGTGGAATACTCGAATCAAAGTGCATCCCTTTATCTAAATCTCTACGAAATTTATTCAAATTC
>TARA_B100001057_G_scaffold501259_1_pt1 | contig 14011 bp, 13 predicted proteins | sample TARA_B100001057 | Tara Oceans TARA_B100001057 (sample SAMEA2621839) | marine metagenome | biome: marine biome (ENVO:00000447); feature: surface water layer (ENVO:00002042); material: "saline water (ENVO:00002010), including plankton (ENVO:xxxxxxxx)" | depth 5 m
AAAAAAAAATAAAAGAAAGTTCCATCATAAGCCCAATTTCGTACTATGGAAAAACAAAATATTTAGCAGAGAATTATATTATTAACAAATTATCTAATTCTAAAATAAGATATTGTATTGGTCGAATCTTTAGCACTTCAAACAAAAATCAAAAACAAAATTATTTAATACCTGATTTAAATAAGAAAATAAAAAAGGCAAGAACGATTATAAAATTAAATAACTTAAATCACTACAGAGATTTTATTTCTATGAATGAAATATCAAAAATTATTTTATCTTTGTATAAAAGAAAATTTAAAGGTGTAATAAATATTGGTAGAGGAAACGGGATACTTTTAAAAGACATTGCAAGGTTAATTTGTAAAAGATACAAGAAAAAATGTACATTTGCTGATAACAAAAAACAAACATATTTAATTGCTAATAATACAAAATTAAAAAGATATCACCAATTTAAAAAAAATATGGATTTAAAAGATTTAATTTTTTAATTGATATTTTTACATAATGAAAAAAATAACTATTTCAGTTTTGATAACAAATTATAATAAAGCTAAATTTCTTTCAAAGTCATTAAATAAAATTTGTAATCAAAATTTTAGAGATTATGAAATTATTTTATATGATGATGCATCAAATGATGATTCTGTAAAGATTATAAAAAAATTTAAAAAAGTTAAATTAATAAGAAATAAAAAAAAGATTAAAGAATTTCCCGCCCTAAATCAAATAGATGGCATTCTAAAAATTTATGAAAAATCTAGGGGAAAAATAATTTGCTTAATGGATGCGGATGACTTTTTTCATAGATCAAAGCTTAAAAAAATAAACGAGATATTTAAAAAAAACAAAAATTATAATTCAGTATTTAATTTTCCTGACAGTAAAGATAATCAGTTTTTTTTTAAAGACAAAAAAGATACTAATTTTGTTTGGCCAACTATATTCCCTACAAGCTGTATATCCATTAGAAGAAGTGTTTTTAAGAGATTTATTAAATACCTAAAAAAAGATAAATTTGAATATCTAGAAATTGATGCACGACTCACTATCTTTTTAAAATTTTTTTATAATGAATACAATCTTTTAAAATCAAAACTTACAATTTATAATTATGATGAAAAAGGCATCACATCAAATATTAATTTTTTTTCAAAAAAATGGTGGATTAGAAGAAAACAAGCTTTTAATTATATGATCTATATATTTAAAAAAAGAGATAAAAATTTTAAGAAAGGTATAGATTATTACCTAACAACAACTATATCTTTTTTTTTAAAAGTATTTTTTTAATATGAAATTTCTTTATTTTTACTTAATTTCCTATTCAATAATTGGGTATGGATTTTATTTGAATAAATTTTTAAGAATTAATTTCTCAGATTTTGGTTCTTTAGGAATTCTAGGTATTACATTTATAAGTGTAATTTCTTTTGTTTCGTCAATATTCTTAAAACACGGTTATTACTTTAATTCTACAGTTTTATTAATTGGATTAATATTTTTTATTATTAACATAAAAAAATCAAAAAGAATAAAACAAGAAATTTTAAATCATTTTATTATTTTTTTTATACTTTGTTTATTTATTATACTTGCAAAAAATCATGATGATTTTCCTTATTATCATTTTCCTTACATTTCAATAATAACTGAATTTTCTCATCCTGTCGGGTTAGGACAATTAAACAATGGTTTTAGAAGCCCTTCGTCTATTTTTTTTATAAGTTCATTATTTTATCTTCCCTTTGTTGATATATATCTTTTTCATATCACACCAGCGTTAATTATGGGCTTTGCAAATTTAATTTTACTAAAAAAAATTTTTGATCAAAATATATTTGACCAAGAAAAAATAATAAATTTTTTTAGTTTATCCTCACTAATATTTATTAATATTTTTTTTTATAGATTAGCAGAACATGGTACTGATCGTTCAGGAATGATATTGATAATTTTATCGATCATTTACATTATATCTCTCATGCAAAATTATCAAAAAATAGATATCACTAATGAAATGAAATTTTTGATAATTTGTATTTGTTTTGTATCGACAATTAAACCGTTTTTCTTATTAAACTTCATATTTTTAATACTATTATTGACGAACTCGATTTTAAGAAAAAACTTTTTTAGCTTATTTTTTTCAAGAACTTTTTATTATTGTTCCCTCTTAATACTTTTAATTATGTTCTATACTTTTATTAATTCTGCATGTATTATTTTCCCAGTTACTAGTACTTGTTTTCAAAACTTGTCATGGTCAATTGATATAAATAGAATTAATGACGTGAAAATTTGGTTTGAACTTTGGTCTAAAGGTGGAGCAAATCCAAATTATGTTATTGAAGACTCATTGAATTATATAAAAAATTTTAATTGGTTTTCAAACTGGCTGAACGAATATTTTTTTAATAAAGTCTCAGATTTTTTATTAGGTCTTTTATCTTTATCTTTAATTCTATCCTTAAGTTTTTATAAAAAAAATATTTCCTTTCTCAATAAAAAGAATAATCTTTGGATCCTATTTTTAGCTTTTTTGATTTTATTCGCAGAGTGGTTTTATAACCATCCTACATTACGTTATGGGGGGTATCATATAATTTTTGCTATCTTTATGTTACCAATATGTTTTTATCTCTCTAAAATTCAATTAAACTTCAGTTTTTTCGCAAAACGTGCATCAATATTGATTTTGATAACAATTGTAATTTTTGTTTATAGAAATATTCAAAGATTAGAAAGCGAGTATATAAATTATACTTACAATCCAATTACAAATTCAGATTATAAATTCACAGAGAAAAAAGAATTTTATTATAGACACAATATTCAAATCAAAGATAATTTAGAAGATTATGAAAAATTAAATATTTTGGGAAAAAAAATACCTATAATATTAAAAAAATATAGATAAAATGAAAAAGATATTTTATTGGTCCCCTTGTTTAAATAAAGTAGGCACTTATAGATCAACTATAAATTCAGCCTTATCAATTTCAAAATATTCAAACAATAATTTTTCTGTCAAAATTATAAATGCTTGTGGCGAATGGGATGATAAAAAAGAATTATTTGAAAAAAACAATATTGAAATTATAAATTTAGGACTTAACTTCTTTAAGTTTTTACCCAAAATTGGTTACATTAATAGCAGGTTATCTAATATCATAATTTTTATAATGTCATTCTTTTTTTTAGCAAGATTGTTAAATAAGGAAAAACCAGATTATTTAATTGCTCATTTAATAACATCATTACCATTATCTTTAATGAATTTATTAAATCTTAAAACTAGATTTATATTAAGAATTTCTGGCTTTCCAAGATTGAATATTTTAAGAAAACTTTTTTGGAAATTTTCTGCAAAAAAAATATTTAGAGTCACGTGTCCTTCTAAAGAACTAAAAAAACAATTGATTAAATTAAACTTTATTGATGAGCCAAAGCTGATATTTTTACCAGATCCAATTATTCATTTAAAAGAATTTGTAGATAATTTAAAGATTTCTAGAAATAGGCTAAGCAAATTAAATAAAAGAGAGTATTTTATTTCAGCAGGACGATTGACAAAACAAAAAAATTTCGAATATTTAATTGATGAATTCAATTTGTTTTCAAAAAAAAACAAAGATATCGATCTTTATATTTTTGGCGAAGGTGAAAAAAAAAATTTTTTGTTAAAAAAGATTAATGATTATGGATTATCTAGAAGAGTTTTTCTTAAAGGATATTCAGATGATATTTATTTTCACATGAAAAATTCTAAAGCATTCATTTTATCTTCTTTATGGGAAGACCCAGGTTTTGTAATAATTGAAGCTGCTTTGTGTAATTTATTTGTGATTTCAAGCGATTGCAAAAATGGACCTGAAGAATTTCTTTATAATGGAAAAGCAGGCATTCTGTTTAAGAGTAATAGTAAAAATGCTTTATTTGATAGTTTGATTAAATTTTTGAATTCTGATGAAAAATTAAATGAAATGAAAATCTTGGCAAAAAAAAATTCATCTCAGTACACGTTATTTAGACATTATGGAATTTTGAAATCGATTTTAGGCAGTAACTAAAAAAGGTTTAACTAATAAAAAATATTTATTCAAATTGCGATAATAATTGTATCTGTCTAGTTTTTTGAATGCATATAAAATTTTTTTCTTCATAATCTTTTCATTTTTTATACTTATTAAAATTTTTTTTGATAATTCTTTGTGATTTCCAATTTCAAATAATAAACCTCCATTTCCATTAGATAAAATTTCTTTAGGACCAGTTGGACAATTTGAAGAAATTGATAATTTTTTTAATACAACCGACTCAAGTAAAGAATTTGGCAATCCTTCAAACTTTGATGATAAAACAAATATATCTGCTTTAAGTAATAATGGATAAGGATTATTTACAAAACCCCTTATTTTTACATTTCTAGAAAGGTTATTTAATTTTATGTAATTGTTTAAGTGCTCTTCCTCAGTCCCATTACCCAAAATTAATAATCTAAATTTTATTTTATTTCTTAAAATTGAGGCTGCTTTAAGTAAAGTAAGATGGTCCTTTTGTTTTGTTAGTCTTCCAATATTAATAATATTCAATACATCTTTTTTTGATTTAAAAAAATTTTCATTTATCTTTTTTTTAGATAACGAAATGATTTCTTTTTTATTAAGTGGATTAAAAATACAATTTACTTTGATTTTAAATTTTTTTTCCATTTCACTTTTAAAAGTTAAACTATTTACAATCACATCATCAGCAAGACTTACAAAAAATTTATAAATATTATTTTTTAAAAAGTTGTGTCCCCACCCTGATGGAGAAGTGTTGCTTCTAATAATAATTTTGATATTAAGTAATTTACAAAGTATGATACAATAAATATTAGCTTGAAAAGATAAAACAACACTATCTTTATTTTTAATTAAAAATTTTAATAAATTTAATAAACAAATTATATATTTAAGCCTAATATTTATTTTTTCAGGCCATTTTTTTTTTGGAATAATAAATTTTACTTTTTTATTAAACTTTTTTTTAAATTTATTAGAAATTGTACATATGGTTACATTTTCAAATTTTTCGGAAAAATAATTAGCAATAATAAATAGATTTTTTTCAACTCCACCAGCCCCAATAAATGGCATAAAAAGCACCAATTTTTTTTTAGTTTTAATCATTTAAATCAAGGTTAAAATAATATATTTCAATCGTTTTTTTTTGTAACTCAATCAATAAATAAGTAATGTATAAATAATGATGAATCAATTATTAAACAATAAAAATTCCATATGTGCAAAATTAAACTATATTTTAATTACTATTTTGCCTGTAACTTTGTTTATAGGTTCTTTAATTAGTAATTTAGTAGTTCTATTAATATGTATAATATTTCTATTAGACCTATTTTTGAAAAAAAATTTTTTTTTAATCAAAGATTTTAATTTTAAATTTTTATTAGTTATTTATATATATCTAATTCTTAATTCTTTATTTGTATCATATAATCCAGAAAGCCTTTTTAAAAGTGTTGCTTTCATTCGATTTTTTATACTTTCATATGCCATATGGTATTATTTTAATTTTTTTAAAAAAGACTTTGTAAAGTTCTGGTTTTTCATCTTTTTAATTGTAAGTTTTGATATTTTATTTGAATTTTTTGTTGGTCAAAATATTTTAGGTTTTAGTTCAGTTTATGATGGAAGAATTGCTAGTTTTTCTGGCGATGAACTCAAAGTGGGTGGTTTTTATTTTGGATTTTTATTTTTAAGCTTAGCTTATATTAATTATAAGAAAAAAAATTTATTAATACCGTTTTTAGTATTTTTTTTAATTACAGCTCTTTTGATTGGAGAAAGATCTAATTTTTTAAAAGTTTTTATTATGTACATTTTTTTCTTTATTTTGTTTATAGAATTTTCAAGATTAAAAAAAATGATGTGTATTTTGGGGATTATACTAACATCATTTATTATTATTAATAATATTTCTCACTTAAAGGGTAAATTTTATTATCATATTTTTAATACTTACGAGGAAAAATTCGAAAATCATAAAAATTTAAATTACGATTTTGTTGTAAAAAATAGTCAATACTTAAGACACTATAACGCTGCTTTAATGATATCAAAAGATAATTTCTTATTTGGTTCAGGTTACAAAACTTTCAGATTTGAGAGTTATAAAGAAAAATATACCAAAAACGGTTTTTTTGGTGCCTCAACTCATCCACATCAATTACATTTTGAACTTTTATCTGAAATAGGTGTTATTGGTTATTTACTTATAATATCAAATTTAGTCTTTGTTTTATTCAGACAGACTAAATTTAAAAAAGAATTTTTAACAAAAAGTAGTATTTTGTTTTTAATTGCTACTTTAGTGCCACTATTACCTTCTGGAAGTTTCTTTACAAGTTATGGTGCTACAATTTTCTTTATAAACTATTCTTTTTTAATTAAATTAAAAAATAACAATTTTAATTAAAAGATTACTCAGTAAATTATGGATAAATTAACATTATTAATACCAGCGAATAAAGAAGCAGAATCACTGCCAGTATTCTTAAAAGAATTAGAGAAATTTGATTATAATATTTTAGTTGTGTTACAAAAAGAGGACACTGAAACTATTAATTCTATTATTGATTTTAAAAATATTAAGATTTGTACTCAAAAAAACAAAGGTTATGGAAGCGCTCTTAAAGAGGGAATTGAGAATATTAAAACTCCTTTTTTTAGTATCATAAATGCTGATGGATCTATGGATCCAAATTACTTAAATGAAATGTTAACTTTGTGTGAGAATAATGATTTTGTTTTCGCTTCCAGATACTTAAAAGGAGGTGGAAGTGACGACGATGATATAGTTACTTTTGTAGGAAATAAAATTTTCTCATTTATTGGAAATTTACTATTTAATTTAAATTTATCAGATATTCTCTACACATATATAGTTGGAAAAACTAACTCAGCAAAAGAATTAAGTCTTTTTTATCATGATTTTAGGATTTGTGTTGAGATTCCAATTAAAGCAAAATTTAAAAATTTAAATTTCATTTCTACTCCAAGCAAAGAAAGAAAAAGAATAGGTGGTATAAAAAAAGTAAATGCTGTTCGAGATGGATTTTTGATACTAATTGCAATACTTATTTTTTTCTTTAAAAAAATTTTAAGACTATCTAAATAGATTATTTTCTAATTAAAATACATTGCCCCATATAATTTTTAATAAAATGATAATTTGTATTGTGATTTTTCTCTATTTGATAAATAAATTTTTTAATACCATCAACACCCCATATACCGAAATCATCAAAAATAATAATACCTCCTTTTTGAATTTTTTTGTGTACAAAATTAAAAATAATTTTAGTGTCAGCATAAGTATTCACATCAATATGGCATAATTTTATTTTTTTAATTTTAACCTCTAAATTTTCTGGAAAATATGATTTATATACACTCGTATTTTTAAGTTTGAGTTTCTGAATATTTTTTTTTACAAACTCTATATCTTCATAAAAAAAAACCTCTTTTTTATGTAAACCATCATCTTTTTGAAATCCTGAGAAACTATCAAAAAGATAAGTCTTACCTTTATTATTTATTTTTGACATGACAAAGCCTGACCCTCCCATTAAACATCCAATGTCGAGAATTAGACCTTCTTTATTTTTTATATTTTTTGAACATTGCCAAAGAGTATAAGCTCTCGGATAATCTAATAATGTAAAGTCTTTAACTTTTTGAAAGAATTTATAAAAATCTAAATCTTTTTTCCAAGGTGCATGAGTTGCAGACGAAATTATTATTTCATCATTTTCATTTAACTTACAAAAAAAATTTACAAAAAATTTTACAGTTTTTTGAATAAGATCTTTTATAAACTTTAATAAAAAGCTTTTTTTATTTCCATATGGATGTTTTATATTTTTCATGATGCAATATTATTACAAACTAAACATTTAAAATTTTTTTTCCTCAGTGTAAAAAAATTATTGGAACAATTGTTGCATTTAATGGTAAAATTGTATGTTTCATTATTTTCATAAAATTTTTGTTTAATAAACAGATCATTTAATTTCAAAATGATGAGATCAAAAAAACTTATGAAAATTTGTAATTTAGGAATTTTTGATTTTCCTTTAGTTCGATCCCTAAAATGAATAGGCACCTCTATTAAATCAGCATCTAACTTGTTCATGAACCATACTAACTTTACCCCTAAACTATAACCTTGAGCGTTTAATTTATTATAAGGAATTTTTTTTAAGAGTTTTACACTATAAACTCTAAAATAGGTTGTTATTTCAGAAAGTTTAATTCCCAAAAATTTTCTAGCAAAAAAATTTCCATATTTAGAAATTATTCTTCTAATACCCTTGTAATCGCTCTTTCCACCATCACAAAATCTTGAACCAATAACAAAGTTATCTATTTTAGCTTTTTCTGTAAGAAAAGGTATGTGACTTGGATCGTGAGAAAAATCAGCATCCATTGTCAGAAGATAATCATAATTATGTTTTATTGCGTAAAATATAGAAAGCTTATGCGCAGTACCAAGACCTAATTTTTTTGGTCTTTCAATGTAAACAAGATTTTTTGGTTTGATTTTATCTATGAGTTCTTTTGTTCCATCATTTGAATTGTCATTTATTATTAAAATTGTTGATGACGGAGAAAAGTCTTTAATTTTGTCTATTATATTTTTAAGATTATCAACTTCTTTATAAGTAGATATTGCAATTAAAAGTTTTTCGTTTTCCATTTATTTTACAATTTTAATTAATTATTTTGAGTGATGCCTTAATTTTGATGTATAATTTACACATTTTGTTATTTTAAGTTAATTAATTTATAAAGAAAAAAGAATACATCAAAATCTTAAAATGCTCATAAATAAAAAATCAATTCTTTACTTTTTATTTACAATCTCATTATTTTTAGGGTTTTTTTTTGAAGAAAATTCGTCTGGTGGAGCAAGATATGATCATAACTACTTTTCAGAAACGATCAAAAATTTTAGTGTTAGTCTTCATTTGGGCTTTGAAACGTTTGTAAAAGGAGATGGTGGAATTATTAATGGAAGCATAATTCATTCTCCTGGATTTTACATAATAATAAGTTTGTTATTAAAATTATTTGATGAGTTGATTTATATTCAAATAATATACCTAATAATTTGTAGTTCTTTACCATATATTATTTTTTTGATTCTTAAGAATAACTTTAAAGTAAAAAATGAATATATCTTCTATCTTTCTTTGATTATATTTTTGTCACCATATTTTAGATCATCTGCAATATGGTTATTGGGTGACAACCTTGGATTAATTTTTTTTTCACTATCAGTTTTGTTCTACTTGAAAACAAAAAATGAAAAAGAGAAAATATCCAATTATTATCTTTGTTTTTTGTTTCTAATTTTATGTTGTTACATTAGATACTATTACTGTGTGTTCTCAATTTATTTTCTTTATCATATTTATAGAAATATAAATTTAAGGTCATTTCTTTTTCTAATAATGATTTCATTTATTTTATCGATTCCTGCGTTTTATTATTTATATATAGTTATTAGTAATTATAATTTTTTGGGCACATTATTTTCTTTTGGAAGTATAAATATTTATAGTAATAGTCTAATTATTTTATCAATTATTTTATTTTACTTATTACCTTTTATATTATTTAATAAACTATCAATTTTTAAGTATTATTATGAGAATGTAAGAAATATATTTTTTCTTCTTATTCCAATTTTGATAATTTATTTTCTTGATAAATTTTTATTTTTGAACATTATTGAATTTTCATATAGAGGAGGTGGTGTTTTTTTCAAAATCTTTAATTTATTAAATTTAGAATTAGAATTATTCATATCTCTTGTAGCTTTCTTGTCATTAATAACTTTAGACTTTTTGTTTAAAGGAAACAGATTAAGAAATTATTTTTTATTATTTTTATTAATTTGTTGTTTTCCACTAGTAACAATTTATCAGAAATATATTGACCCACTAATTTATTTGATGATTTTTGGATTAATTAACTCTGAGTATTTAAAAGAAATTATGACAAAAGGATTCATTAAAATTAATTTTATTTTTATTTATTTTTTATCATTTTATATAATCACATTTTCTTATTATTATTTTCAAGGAGTCTAAATTGTCATTAGTAAGTATTATTATGCCATATTATAAAAAAGAATTTTTTATAGAGGATACTATTAAATCCATTTTAAATCAGTCGTATCAACAATTTGAAATCATATTAATTAACGATGATGCTGATTTTAAAAATGAGGAATTTTTGAAAAAAATAAAAGACTTAGATAAAAGAATAAAATTAATATTTAATGAAAAAAATTTAGGAGCGGGGGAGTCAAGAAATAGAGGAATTGAACATGCCAAAGGTGAATATATTGCATTTTGTGATTGTGATGATCTTTGGAAGAAAACAAAATTAGAAAATCAACTACTTTATATGAAAAATAATAAAACAAATTTCTGTTTTACTAGTTATGAAATAATTGATGAAAATGGAAACAATATTGGTTCGAGAAGAGCTGAAAAAAATCTTGATCTAGAAAAATTGTTAAATTCGTGTGACATTGGATTATCTACAGTTATCTTAAAAAAGAATATTTTTGATAATGAAAAACTTAGATTTGCAAATCTTAAAACAAAAGAAGATTTTGTTTTATGGATAAGATTAGCCCAAAATAAAATTGAGTTAACCGGTTTAGATCAAAATTTAAGCTATTGGAGAAAAACTCAAAAATCACTTTCCTCATCAACTTTTCAAAAATTAAGTGATGGTTTCAAAGTTTATAGAATATATCTTAAATTTAATAGAATTAAATCTTTGATATATTTAATTAGATTATCAATAAATTATCTTTTAAAAAAATGAATATGTTTTTTTTAGTTTATATAATTTTTCTAACAATATCTTTCATTTTTGTTAATAGATATCTTTTAAAAACGAATTATCTAATAAGTGAAACTGGAGATAGTCATCAGAAATTTGCATCTAAAATTAAAACTCCTTTGACAGGTGGAATTTACATATTTTTAACTATTTTATATTTTTTAGATAATTCAAATATTGTTTTAATTTTATTCTCATTTGCAATTTTAACCTTAGGAATTTTTTCAGATTTAAAATTCATAGTATCTGCAAAAAAAAGACTAATTTTTCAATTATCTATTGTTATGTTTTTTGTGATAATAAATGATGTCCAAATTACCGACACAAGAATTTATTTATTAGATCAAATACTTTCCAATGTGTATATAAATTACGCGTTCGTTTGTTTTTGCATACTTATTGTGGTAAATGGATCCAATTTCTTTGATGGCTTAAATACCTTAAACACAGGTTACTTCTTTTTGATTTGTCTAATTGTAACTTTTTTACAGGTAAATTATTTTATCTCTTCTGAGGAAATTATATTTAAAAATTTCATTTTAGTCTTAGCAATTGTATTCATATTTAATTTTTTAAACAAAATTTTTCTCGGTGACTCAGGCTCTTACTTACTTGGCTTTCTCTTTTCTGTTTTACTGATAATTTTGTATGAGAATAATGGCAATATTTCTCCTTTCTTTATTATTCTTCTGTTGTGGTATCCTTCCTTTGAAACTCTATTCTCTATGATCAGAAAAAATATTTTAAATAGATCTCCTATGAAACCAGACTCAAATCATTTACATCAATTGATTTATTTTTTTATAAAAAAAAAATATTCTTTAAGAGTATTATCGGCCAATTTACTTACTGCTAATATAATTAATATATATAATTTATTAGTATTCTTAATCGCTTCTAAATTTTTAATGAATACTCAAATTCAAGTTATTTTAATTTTATTGAATTTAATTGTTTATACAGTTATTTACTTTAAGTTATTTGTTTATAGATATAAAAAAATATGAAAAATAAAATTGCGCTAATTTTTGGGGTAACTGGTCAAGATGGATCTTATCTTTCAGAATTTTTACTTAAAAAAGGTTACAAGGTTCATGGCGTAAAAAGAAGATCTTCATCATTTAATACTGGTAGAATTGACCATATTTATCAAGATCGTTTCGAGAGAAAAAGAAATTTTTTTTTACATTACGGTGATGTTACTGATGCAATATCTGTATCAAGTTTAATTAAATCTATTAGGCCAAGTGAAATTTATAATTTAGCTGCACAATCTCATGTATCAGTATCATTTGAAGTTCCAGAATATACAGCTAATGCAGATGCCATAGGAGCATTGAGAATTTTAGAGGCAATTAAATTCCATGGTTATGAAAAAATTACAAAATTTTATCAAGCAGGAACATCAGAAATGTTTGGCAAAGTAAAAGAAGTTCCTCAAACAGAAAAAACACCATTTTACCCAAGAAGTCCTTACGGAGTTGCAAAAGTGTATGCACATTGGATTACGGTAAATTATAGGGAGGCATATAATATTTTTGCTTGTAATGGAATATTATTTAATCACGAGAGTCCAGTCAGAGGGGAAACATTCGTTACTAGAAAAATAGTTTTAGGTTTATGTAAGATAAAATTAAAAAAACAAAAAACATTATTTCTTGGTAATCTTTATGCAAAAAGAGATTGGGGGCATGCTAAAGATTATGTTGAGGCTATGTGGAAAATGTTGCAGAAAAAAAAACCATCAGATTATGTAATTTCTACTGGCAAACAATATTCAGTAAAATATTTTGTAAATTTAGTTTTAAATGAATTAAATATTAGATTTAAATGGAAAGGAAAAGGGATTAATGAAAAGTGTTTTGATCAAAATGGAAACTGTATTGTAGCTTGTGACAAGGAATATTTTAGACCTTTAGAAGTAGATACTTTGCTAGGAAATTCAAATAAGGCAAAAAAAGAACTTAGGTGGAAACCAAAAACAACAATAAAAATGTTAGTAAAAGAAATGGTTAACTTTGACATGAAAAAGTTAATACATGATTAATAAAAATTCTAAAATCTTTGTAGCTGGTCATAATGGTCTTGTAGGAAGTGCGATAGTAAGAAAACTTAAAGAAAAGGGTTTTAAAAGAATTTTAACAATCGATAGATTTAAATTAGACTTAACAAATCAATTAAAAGTTTATAAATTTTTAAAAAAAAATAAACCAAAATTTATTTTTATAGCTGCAGCAAAAGTTGGAGGTATTTACTCTAATAATAAATATAGAGCTGATTTTATTTATAATAATCTATCAATTCAAAATAATATCATTTTTTCAGCTTTCCAATGTAAGATTAAGAATTTGATTTTTTTGGGCTCGAGCTGTGTCTATCCTAGAATGTGCAAGCAACCAATTAAAGAGAGCTATTTATTGAACGGTGAATTAGAAAAGACTAACGAGCCATATGCAATAGCTAAAATAGCTGGAATTAAAATGTGCGAAAGTTTTAACCATCAGTACAAAACAAATTACAAGTGTTTAATGCCAACAAATACATTTGGCCCTAATGACAATTATGATAAAATGAATTCTCATTTTTTTCCCTCATTAATTAGAAAAGTGAATGAAATTAAAATTAAAGACAAGAAAAAATTAATTATTTGGGGTGATGGTACTCCAAAAAGAGAATTGATATATGTTGACGACTTAGCTGATGCATGTGTATTTTTTATGAAAAAAAAAATAAAAGAAACCATATTAAATATTGGGACTGGAAAAGATTACTCTATTAAAGAATACGCTAAAATCTTATTAAAAATAATCTATCCTGAGAAAAAAGTAACAATTAAGTTTGATAAAACAAAGCCTAATGGAACTCCAAGAAAAATTTTAGATGTAAGTCTAGCAAAAAAATATGGATGGAAGGCTAGAACAAATATTAGAAAAGCAATTAGGATTACTTATGAAGACTTTTTAACGAAAAACCTCTAAAATTACCTTTCTTACAGCTTTACAATATTTAGATTCTTGAGTATAAACCTCACGCCGGTGATTATTGCGAAAGGGTTATACCCGATCCCATTCCGAACT
>TARA_B100001057_G_scaffold81425_2_pt1 | contig 14009 bp, 8 predicted proteins | sample TARA_B100001057 | Tara Oceans TARA_B100001057 (sample SAMEA2621839) | marine metagenome | biome: marine biome (ENVO:00000447); feature: surface water layer (ENVO:00002042); material: "saline water (ENVO:00002010), including plankton (ENVO:xxxxxxxx)" | depth 5 m
GTACCAGATGTCAGCACATGTATCGCCATCTGCATTTTGTACAGCAGCAATACCAGCGTCTTCACAATAAGCTCTAACAGCGTGGTCAACAAGAATATCATCGACAGCAGATGCTAAGTTTCTGTATGTGAAGAATGCTCCTAAGCTCCAACCGGAGTCTAGAAACTTACTGTATCCAAGAATAATCTCATCTTGATACATAGGATCAATGTTACCAGATTTAGCTGCATAAGTTGCTGGAACAGTTCCGTCTCCAACAATAACAGTAGTATGTGCAGGTCCAATTTGAATATCGCCTTCAGTTAAAATTGATGATCCGATTGGAATATCATTTAACAAGTTGTGATATGTATGAATGTAGTTTTCACCACCAGCCAATCTAATGTTTGTATTAGCAGCAACAGGCAAGAAGTACTTACCGAAGAATACAGATAATTTATCAGTACCTTTACCAGTTAAGTCGTAAGTAGCACCTATTCTGTATGCTTTCTGATCAGCTGCGTCAATGAATGTATCTCCATTGGCGTCTTGGTTTGAGAAAGAACTATTTCTTAGACCAATGTTAAGATTTAATCTATCTGAAACATCCCATGAATCTTGGATATACCAAGCATCATTTTGAACACCAAATTCTCCACCAACACTATAGGTTCTCACCCTAGCGCAATATGTTGAAGTTGTAGCGCCACAGTTAGGATAAGTAACATCAGCTAAAAGAATGTACTTTCCACCTGAAAGAATTCTATTTTCAGATGCTGTCAATTCTTCTTCTTCATAACCTACTTTAACAACATGGTTGCCAACAGCATAAGTAACACTTATGTTGCTTTGCTCTCTTTCATCACTTCCTACTGAAGTATAGAATGCAGCAGCACCAGATCTGTAACAGAAGCTACATGATCCTCTATTGTCATATATTGGAGGAAGATTTGCAGTTGAAGAAGAGTTAGTTCTTTCATACTCATTTGTTCCGTGTAGTATATCTAATGTTAGTGAATCAGTTAAAACACTTGAAAAACTAACAATCATGTTATCACCACCGAAGTTGCTAAATGATGGTCCTAAATATGTACCAGTCACTTCTGTAGCAGCGTCCCATTGATATGAGTCAGTTACTCCAGTTCCTTCGTCAGTGAAATATGTTAATTCTAGAAGATTATTATCATTTAAATAATAATCGATTTTAGCACCCATGAATGTTTCATCTAATTCATAGTTATCTTGTGAGCCTACTTCTATACCATAAGATTTAGACTTAGTAACTGTAGGTGCAGCTAATACGTAATAAAAAAGCTTATCCTCAATGATAGGACCGCTAACACTAACACTATATGTAGTATTATCGAATTCATTCAATTGGTTAGCTGAAGCATATGTGTTAGGTTGTTTGTCACGCATGCTATCAGGAGCTAAAGATGCTTTAAAACTTACTTTAAAGTCATTTGAACCCCTTTTAGTTGTAGCTGTAACGAAACCACCAATAGCTTTACCGTATTGAGCTTGAAAACCACCTGTTTTAACATCAACAGTTTCATAGAATTCAAAAGGTACATCTGAGTATCCAATGAAGTTTCTGAAGTTAGTTGTATTTAAACCGTTAATCAGATATTGGTTTTCACCAACAGAACTACCACCAAATGAAGGCAAGAAGCCAAAAGCGGCATCACCCTCAACAGCACCTGGTGCTAGAAGAGTTAAACTTGTTAAATCTTCTCCAACAGGAATCTGTGTCGCAAGTTCTGTTACATTAATATTTAACCCTGTTTCATTTACCTCATAAGCGTTAGCTTTAACGAAACTAGCAGTCGTAACCAAGTCTTCAACATCTACACCGGCAACCATCATAGCCATATTGGCAGTATATGAATTTACACCAGTTGTAATAGTAACGTCAGCTGAATTAGCTGCGAAACCTGAAGCGGTTACAGTAACTGTATAGTTACCAGGAGGTAGAGACCCAACCCTTGCAGATCCACTATCGTTAGACGTTGCAGATCTTGTGAGGCCAGTTCCCGTGTTTTCAACAGAGACCGTTGCGGCAACAACTGCTTGATCTCCACTTACAACATCTACAGTCAATGTACCAGTGGTAACTGACTGAGCGTTTGTAACTGAAGCAAACAAAAATGCTACTGCAATAAAGATTTTGTTGTACTTAAACATAATTTCCCCTTAAGCATAAGTAATTAATTTACTTAAATTTAAAAAAAACAAAACTATAAAAGCACAAAAAAATGGGCTTCGATAGCCTTCCACTACTCTATTAGGCTATATTTCAAAAAAATGTCAAGCTTTTTGAGAGAAAAAAATAAAGTAATATAAGTTTCATGAATAGTCAGATTAATTAATATTTCTTTTATCAGATAATATGTATGTATAATTACCAACAAATACTATTAAATTAGGGGTTCTAGGAAGTTGCTTAAAAATAAAAAAATTCTCATTACCGGTGTTGCAAATAAATATTCTATTGCACATGGAATTGCTAAATCTATGATAAGAGAGGGTGCTGAAGTTGCCCTAGCCTTTCAAAATGAAAGGCTTCTCAAAAATATCAAACCTATCGCGGATGATTTAGGAATCTCTTTGCTGGTTGAGTGTGATGTTTCTTGCGATGAATCAATTGAAAAATCTAAAAATTATATTGAATCTCATTGGGATAAATTTGATGGATTAGTTCATTCAATTGGTTTTGCTCCTGCGGATCAATTGAAAGGCGACTTTGTTGATTCAACAACAAGAGAAGGTTTTAAGATAGCACACGATATCAGTTCATATAGTTTTACTGCACTAGCAAAAGCAATGAAACCAATATTAAATGAAGGATCTGCTCTATTGACTCTCACATACCTTGGATCAATTCAAACTGTACCTAATTACAATGTGATGGGACTCGCTAAAGCAAGTTTAGAGGCAAATACAAGATTTTTAGCTGCATCTTTAGGCAAACATAATATAAGGGTGAATGCTATATCGGCGGGCCCGATAAAAACATTAGCTGCATCTGGAGTAAAGAACTTTAGAAAGATGTTATCACAGCATTCAAATAGATCACCTTTAGGAAGAACAGTAACTGCAGATGAGGTAGGAAATGTTGCGGCTTTTTTATGCTCAGATTTGGCTAGTGGTATAACTGGTGAGATTACATACGTTGACGCTGGGTTTAATACTGCTGCGATGCCTATAAATGAATTTGATGAATGATTAGTAATTTATATGATAAATTTGTTTTGCCAAAATTGTTGGATGTCTGTTGTTCTACAAAACCAATAAATTATCAGCGCAATAAGATTGTTCCAAACGCTAAAGGTGATATTTTAGAGGTTGGCATTGGTTCCGGTCTTAATATTCCATATTACGATCCAAAAAAAATAAATAAAATTATCGGTCTAGATCCTTCTGAGGAGCTCAATGAGATGGCTAAAGAAAATGCTGCTAAATCTGATATTAATATTGATATTCTTATTGCCGGAGCGGAAGAAATACCTCTTCCCTCAAACTCAATTGATACTGTGCTAATAACCTATACGCTTTGCACTATACCCAATCTAGCTGATTCATTAAAAGAAATTAAAAGAGTTATGAAAAATGATGCTGAAATGATATTTTGTGAACATGGCATCGCTCCAGACTTAAGAATTCAAAATTGGCAAAATAAAATCAATCCACTATGGGGTAAATTGTTCGGAGGTTGTAATATCAACAGAGATATTCCGAAAATACTAGTTAATTCAGAATTTAAAATACAAACCCTTGAACAAATGTATCTCCCCAGTACTCCAAAAATTGTTGGTTACAATTATTGGGGGCTTGCAAAAATTTAACGAAATTGAAAAAAGAAAATAGACCTGTTTTGATTGGGATAGGATCTATTCAACAAAAAGATTCTTTTAAAAAATTAGATGAAGCTCTTATCCTGATGGATAAGGCAGTTAAAAATGCTTTAAATGATGTAGGAAATAAAAAAATCAAAAACTATATTGATGTAATTCAAACTCCTAAAGGTTTTTGGAGGTATAGAGATCCTGGAAAATGGATAGCAACAAACAATCAAATTTCAAATATTCAAACTACTGTTTCAAAAATTGGAGTTCTTCAACAAAGTCTAATTAATTCCGTTTGTAAAAAAATTTCTAATGGTGAAATAAGATGTGGAATTATAGTTGGAGGTGAAGCTAGATATAAATTACTAAAGTCTATAATTGAAAAAAAAGAATTCGAAGAAACACTTCTAATTAATAATCCTGATTTCTACATTAAAGCAAAAGAAGATTTGCAAACCTCTATTGAAGAAAAAGAGCTTGGTTCTATGGCCGTAGGATATTACTCTATAATCGAAAGTTCATTTAGAGCACACAATAAAAGAAAATTTGATGAACATCATAAAAAGATAGCAGAGACTTATGAAAAATTTTCTGAAATTGCATCTAAAAATATATCTGGATGGATAGACGAGCCCTTTAAATGGAATGAAATTATCGAAAATAGTGATAAGAATCCAGTTTTAGCATTTCCGTATAATAAAAGACATTGTACAAGTTGGAACGTTAATCAAGCAGCAGCACTTATAATATGTTCTGAAAAAATTGCAGATGAATTGAATATAGATAGTGGCAAAAGAACATATCTTATTGGTTCATCGGAAAATAATCATATGATTTCAACTATTCAACGCCCCAATTTATCTGAAAGTAAAGGCTTGCTGATGGCATCTAAGTTCATACTGGATATTTGTAAAAAACATAATTTAAATGTGAAACTTTTTGACTTATACAGCTGTTTCCCAGTTGCTGTTCAATTATTTGCAAAAGCTTTAGGCATTAAAGATCTTAAAAATGCAACCGTTACTGGCGGAATGTCTTTTGCAGGAGGCCCATTGAATAGCTATGTTTTAAATTCAACAGTAAAACTTATTGAAGAATTAAGGAAAGGAAAATATAAAGAAGGAATTGTTACTGGAGTATCAGGAATGATGACAAAACAGTCTTTTGCTTTGTGGTCTCAAAATCCATATGATGGATTTTGCTTTTATGACGCTACAAATGAAGCTTCAAAATTAGAAAAACCTATTAAGATTTCAGAGAAGACTTCGGGTGAAGGAAAAATAATTGGTTATACAGTTTTAAAAAAAGATAATGAAGATACAGCTATAATGGTTGTTGAAGACAATAATAATGAAAGATATCTCGTAAAAACCTCAGATGTAAATATTGTCAATTCAATGACAAGCAAAGAATGGGTTAATAGAAAAGTAACATTTAAAGAAAATATACTAACTAGTTAACGTTCTTGAATGGCCACGCCTGCATCAGGTCTTCTTAAATCAGCATATCCATAATTAATTCCATTTATGATATGAATACTTTGGGTACTCCCCATAGTTTTATTTAGCTGCGGGTCATGTCCAAGATTATCCAAAATTTTAATAGAATCGCTGCTGATATTTTTTTCATAATCAAGCCCTGCATATGGCCAATCTTTGTGGACTCTTGGCAACATTGTTGCTTCTCCAATATTTAAATCAAAATCAATTACACCTGACACTACCCTTAAGATAGCTGCTGGAATATATGATCCACCAGGTGATCCAGTTATTAACATTAATTCATTGTCTTTATTAAAAACCATGGTTGGAGCCATAGTACTCATGGGTCTTTTTCCGGAATTAAATTTATTGCCTGGACTTGCAGCTCTTCCCTTTATTGATTTATCTCCATGTCTGTATGCAAAATTATTCATTTGATTATTCATCAATATGCCTGTGCCTGGAATTGTGACACCTGATCCAAAAGAAAAGCCTAATGTATAAGTATTAGCAACGGCATTACCATCTTTATCAATAATTGAAAAATGAGTTGTATCCCTGCTCTCATTTAAAACAGATAGTGGTTTTATTTTTGAGCTTGGTGTTGCTTTCTTAAAGTTAATATTTTCTGATAATTTCAGAGTTCTTTCTTTGGACAATAAATTTTGAATTGGCACATTGTAAAATGAAGGATCACCAATGTGGTGAGATCTATTATTATGCCCTCTTCTTAAAGCTTCAGCTAATAGATGATATGTTCGCACAGAAAGACTATCTGCTTTTTGTAATTCAAATAGGCTTAAAATATTTAGTGATGTTAAGAGGACGACTCCCCCACCAGAAGGAGGGCCTGCTGTAAATACAAGATTGTCTCTGTAGGATCCAACAATGGGGTCGCTAATGTTTACTTTATAGGATTCAAAATCTAATTCAGATATGAATCCATTATTATTTTCCATTGCAGAAATTATTTTTTCTCTAGTTTCGCCATCATAAAAACCTTTGAGACCATTTCTGGCAATTAAAGATAATGTTTGCGCTAGATCATCCCTAGTCATAACACTTCCAACAGGAAGAGGTTTATCATCTTTGAAATAAAGATTTCTTGATTCTTGATCTAGAAAAAGTTGTCGAGAGCTTTTGATAGCATTATGTAAATCATAAGAAACAATGATTCCCTCTTTTGCTTGTTTAATAACAGGTTCAAGAATTTTAGATAGTGGTAGTTTGCCAAAATTCTTATGAGCTTCTAGGAGTCCAGCTACAGTTCCAGGCATAGCTGTTGCTTTATATCCCCTGGTTACTACATCAAAATCTACTTTCTTATATTGCTGAGGTAATTTCTTATTGAATAAGTCTTTTATATTTGAGTTCAATGGAGACTGGCTTCGGTAATCAATATAAAATATTTCATTCTTTTCTTTCATATAAACAAGCATAAAGCCACCGCCACCTAAATTTCCGGCCCTGGGGAGCGTTATAGATAATGAGAAGCCAACTGCAACTGCAGCATCGACTGCATTACCGCCTTGATCTAAAATTTGTTTACCAATTTGAGATGATAAATAATTTTGCGAAACAATCATGCCAGATTTGCTTTCTGTTGGATGAAAGGGAGACCTGTAATCAATATAAGACTGTGAATAAATTTGTATAGAAATTATCAATATAAAAAAGAGTTTCATATATTTCATGAAAAAATTAATGGAGCTAGTAAATAAGAGAATATTGTTACCACAATAATGCCTACAATATTAAGAGCAAAACCAGCTCTCATCATTGTAGCAATTGTAAATTTACCTGACCCATAAACAATTGCATTTGGTGGCGTTGCAACAGGTAACATAAAAGCACAACTTGCTGCCAAGCAAACTGGAATGGTAAGAGAAACCGGGACAATACCAATAGCAATTGCTACAGCTGCAAAAACTGGTAAAAATGTTGCAGTAGTAGCCACATTGCTAGTCATTTCAGTTAAAAATATTATCATTGTTGCAACAGCCAATATAAGGATGATTGGCGGAACATCTCCTAAAATTGTTAAAGCCTCGCCAATCCAGATTCCAAGACCTGTCTCAGAAACCTGTGCGCCAAGTGATAATCCACCCCCAAATAAAAGCAGCAAGCCCCATGGTAGTTTTGTTGTATTGTCCCATTCAATCAGTGCTTTATTATTAGATGAAGGAATCATAAATAACGCAATTGCTGCAATTATTGCTATGCCTGCATCTTCTAGACCAATTCCTAAATTATCTCTGATTGCTTTTGAGGTCATCCAAAATAATACTGCCATAAAAAAGAGAATAGAAACTTTTTTTTCGTCTTGTGATAAAGGACCAAGATCATAGTACATATTATTTAATTTTAATTTAGTTTCCCTAGAGGCTTTAAACGAAGTTGGAAAAATTAATTTAGTTAATATGAGCCATGCAAAAATTAACATAACAGATGCAACTGGTACACCAACTTTCATCCAATCAAAAAAACCAATATCTACACCAAATTGATTATTCATAAATTGAACAAAAACTATATTAGGAGCTGTTCCTATAATTGTTGACATACCTCCAATGGTTGCAGCATAAGCTATGCCAAGCATTAATGCGGTATCAAAATATCTTTGTTGTAACGAGCTAATATTTGGGATTGTTTGTGATACTACAGTACACACTGCTAAACCTATTGGAAGTAACATAAGAGTGGTTGATGTGTTCATGACAAACATACTTACTAGAGCTGCAACAAGCATAAAACTTCCAATTAGAGTTGCGCCGTTTGATCCCATAAAGATAATCATTTTTAGAGCCATTCTTTTATGCAATCCTGAATTTTCAATTCCAAGAGCTAATATAAATCCACCTAAGAATAAATAAATGTTCTTATTTGCAAACGGAGTGGCACTTTCTTGAAAGGTAGCAACATCTAAGAGTGGAAAAAGTGCTAAAGGTATCAAAGCTGTGACAGCGACTGGAATAGCTTCAGTTGCCCACCATATTGCCATTAATACTAAAACACCAAGCACAAACCAAGCAGACTTACTCACAATGAAAAATTCTTTATCTTTAATAAAAAAACTTTTTCCGTCCAGAGCAACCAAGCTTTCAGGAATAAAGTTAAGTATTCCCATGAGTATTATCACCATGAAACTTAATAAGCCTATGTAAAAACCTTTATGATTCATCAACAATATATTTAATTCCTTTAATCATTTAAAAAAGGGAGCATAAAGCTCCCTTTTATAATTAATAAAATCTGATTAAAAATCAACCTTGAAATCAACATAATAATGTCTTCCAATATCTCTATGAAAGTCTGACATAAATCCAAGATAACCATCAGCCAATGGCGCTCTCTCATCAGCAATATTTTTAATCATAAGCTTAACTCTTGCATCCTTTCCGTAAAGATCAAACTTTCTATAAACACTTAGGTTTGCAGTAGTCATTGCTTCTATCTTCCATGGATCTCCAGCAGTAGAGACCACACCTAGATCATATGCCTCACCTATTCTAAGTGCTGATAATGATGCTCCCCAGTTTCCATTTCGATAATTAACTTTTACGGTTTGTTTATCTTTTGGTCCAGTTGTATCAATAGCAAGAATATCTCCATATCCTTCTACTTTAAAGAATGCTGGAAGTGTTCCATTATTAATAGCAGATTGAACTGCATTAAATCTTGCAATAGGAGTTTGATAAAACTCAGTAGTTTCTGAATTTTGAACTGTAACTCTAAATTCACCCAAGTCAGTTTCAAAATCATAATATACAGATATATCTTGTCCTTTAATTTCTCTTGTAGCTAGATTTAAATACTCATCTTTTACAACGTCTTGTTCTCCTCCTGGACAAACTCCAGCGTCAAGGAAGGCTTGGCTGTGAGCATCTGTCTGATCTGATGAACCCCAATAGGCATCCCTGTATACATTAGAGCCAGGTACGTAATATTTTCCAGTTTGTGCATCAAGCGAATTTGCATTTGCTACACAAAATGTTTCAAGTTGCGCAAGAGTTGTTGCACCACCAACGCCAAGTTGTTTTCTTACAAGAACATCATAAACGCTTTGATTTCCTCTTCCAAAAAGACCAATGGTATTTTCCTTTTCTACGGTCCAATAATCATATGTAATGGTAAGCGAATCTATGACAATTCCAGAACCTAATGGAATTATTGGGTTCATTACAAAACCAACAGATGAGTTTGTTGACTCTTCAGGCAATAGGCCTGAAGCACCAGTTGCATATCTGAGAGTGTTTGGTATCGAATAATCAGATATAAAAGCACTCTTTGTAGTAGTAGCAACATCCGTCTGATTGTTCTCATAGTAATTTGCAATTTGCATTAAAGCATCTGTACGAGTACCAGTTCTAGCAACTTCTTTTTGATTAACCTGAATTATATTAGGAGTTCTAAATGAAGTTGATGTTGATGCTCTCATCATTATCCAATCAGCTACATCGTAACCAACAGCAAATTTACCTACGGTGGTTGATTTAGAATCAGTAAAGTTTTCATGTCTTACTGCAATTTGTGTATCAATTTTTTCAGTCACAGGAACTTGTAACTCTACAAAAAAAGATCTTACTGTTTTTTCACCTTCAACATCTCCAGTTGGACTTGATCCAACAGCTACTGCGCTAAATGGATGGTCTCTAGTTGAAGATACAGAAGCAAAATCAGAATTTCTGATTGTTCCATCAAGTAGATCATCTCTGTTATCTAAATAAGTTTCCTTTCTGATTTCAAAACCTAGCAACATAGCAACGGGTCCAGCGGGAAGCTGAGTTAACTCTGATGTACTAAATTTTGCATCGAACATTTTTAATGTTGATCTGTCATCCCTTCTAACGTCAGCAAAAAGTCTATCACCGTTATTTGTTTCCCAGTTTGGATCAAAAATATTAAATACTTGATCGGTTGTCACTAAATCGCTTTCAAATTCGTTATAAAAATTTTGATAACTAAATCTATCTCTTGCTAAGTCATGCATGACTGCTTTTGAGTTCACAACAGCTGTTTCCCAATTCCAACCATTATTGAATTCACCTCTAAAGCCTAAAACATATCTAAAATCATGTTTTTTGTTAACAATATAACGACCTTTGTTGTATGGTCTACCAGCATCAATAGCCACGTCCTTGGTATTACTATAGTTCATGCTTGCTGGAAGTTGGGTAAACCAATAATAATCGGCTGGAATATTTTTTATAATTGCAGTCTTGAAACTGCCTTGCGAAGTATTTCTTCTGCTTTTTGATTCGTAAGATGATATCTCAGTAAATAGTTCAGTACCATTATCGAATTCATGATTAATGAAGATGAATAAATTATGACGTTTCAAGGCACCTCTGTAGTCTCTCAACTGTTGAGGTGATGTTCTTGATGATCCCCCGTCTGTATCATAGATGCATGTTCCAAAACCTGTATGAGCCACGCCAGGAACTCCTGTTGTAAGGTCACATTCAGGATGAATACCAACAATTCCCATTTCAGCTTCATCATCTCTTGAAGCAGCCCATGGTCTGTTGCTCATACTAAAATCTAACTGATACCAAGGAGCTGAGTAAGTGTTATCTAAGCCTTTTCCAAGAAATGGAGATCCTGCAGGGAGGAATCTTTCATAATTCCCATCACACCATCTGTCATCCTCACAAGCTCTAATTTGCTCTCTATCTCTCACAGAAGCAAAAACAGATACATTGGTTTTGCCATCATTAAGAAATACACCATATTTTACATTTAGATCAGTATCAACAGCGTCAAAATTATCATGACCGGTTGTTCTTGTTGAAATTGTTAAACCCTCGAAGTCAGTTTGTATAACATTGTTAACAACGCCGGCAACTGCATCGGCACCGTATATAGCTGAAGCTCCATCTTTAAGTATTTCTAACCTATCAAGTCCTAGGACAGGTATACCGTTTGTATTTGCAGTCATGGTTGGAACAAAATCTCCACCGATATATTCAGTTTGGTAACCTGCGTTCATTACAAGCCTTCTACCATTTAATAAAGTAAGAGTATTACCTACACCCATGCTTCTTAAGTTATAAGCACCTGAATCACCTCTAGCAGCATTTACACCACCGGATGTTTGTTCTTGTTCATTAAAAAAATTCAGTCCTTGTTCTACAAGATTTTCAACCAATTCATCACCATCAAGTGATCCTGTGATCTCAATATCATCTGCTGACAATACTGTAACTGGCAAGGCGCCTGTAATTGATGCACCTTTGATTTGTGACCCGACTACAACAACTTCCTCAACATCAGATTCTTCTGAATCATCCTGCGCCACCAATAAAAATGGCATTGATATTAATAAAGTTAATAGATACCGATAATGTTTCATATTTTACCCCTTAAGTGTCATAAAAAACTTACCAATTATATGCATTCATAGGTGACTCTGTAAAGAAATTAGATAAATTTCAAAAGATCATTAATTCTCGTTAAAACTTTATTTTTTGAGAACAATGACATTGTCAGACCTAAAGATGGAGACCGAGTTGAACCTGTGAGAGCAATCCTTATCGGTTGATTTACTTGAGGAATATTGAGATTTTTAGATGATTGAAAATCTTGCAGCATTATGTCCAAGGATTCTTCATCCCAAATTTCTTGTTTCTCAATAATTTTTATTAAATCAATTAAAATATTTTTATCTTTTATAAATTTACTAATTGCTTTTTCGTCATACTTTTCTATATTTTTGAAATACGGATTCATCGATAATGCTATCTCAAGTAATGTATTTCCAGAAGTTCTTATAGCATTTATTAATTTATCAGGCTGAGGATGTGAATTAATATCAATATCAGCATCAATAAGAAATGGTTGTATTGTTTTTTTGAAATCATCTGTAGATAGTTTTGCTAAATGTTGAACATTCAAATAATCTAATTTTGATTTATCAAATACAGCTCCGGCTTTTTGTATCTCATTAATATCAAAATCTCTTATTAAATCTTCCAACGTAAAAACTTCATTATCTCCTTTAGACCATCCCAGTCTTGCCAAAGTATTTAGAATCGCATCATCCAAATAACCCTCTTGTCTGTATTCGGCAAGACTTGTTGCTGCGTGTCTCTTTGATAGTCTTTTTTTATCAGGCCCAAGAACTAATGGTAGATGCGCATATTCAAGACTTGGATATCCTAGCGCATTTTGAATATGTATTTGTCTTGGAGTATTGCTTATATGGTCTTCTCCTCTTATGACCGTCGTGACTTCTTGTTCGTAGTCATCCACAACATTACAAAGATGATATGTTGGTGTTCCATCACTTCTTAAAATTATTAAATCATCAAGTTCTTTGTTATCGAATCTAATTTCACCTCGAACATAATCACGCATAATCAATTCACCATTCTGTGGTGTTTTTAATCTCAGGACACAATTTCCATCATTAGTAAGATTTAGATTTCTACATTTTCCATCATAACCTGGCTTAATGCCTTTGGCTTGTTGTTCATTTCTAAGTTCGTCCAATCTATTAATAGAACAATTACAGTAATATGCATTGCCTGAATCAAATATTTTTTGGGCTGCTGCTTTGTAAATATCTGTCCTGTTCGATTGATTAATGGGATCTTTATCTGGTTTTAATCCAATTGAAATGAGGCTATCAAGAATATTTTTTTCAAATTCTTTTTTTGATCTTTCTTTGTCTGTATCTTCTATTCTTATTAAAAATAAACCATTATTTTGTTTGGAAAAGACATAATTGAATAATGCTGTTCTTACTCCACCAATATGAAGCGTTCCTGTTGGGCTAGGTGCAAATCTTGTAATAACTTTTTTCAATTAAAATTTCTCCAAATTGCTTTTATTGAATTGTCATTCTCGATGCTTTTTAGTCTAGCTTCATGATTATCTATATCATTTTTCGATGAATTTATTCTATGTAATTGACTATTACTAATGTTAATTGAATTATTGTTGTCAGCTTCTTTGGTATTCGATTCCGCACCATTTGATATAAATTCAAACTTACTTTGACCGCCTGTTAAATACATATAAACATCCGCTAAGATATTTGCGTCCAATAAAGCACCATGAAATGTTCGGTCATAACCAGACACATCAAATCTAGTTGCCAATGCATCTAATGAGTTCCTTTGACCGGGATATTTATCTCTTGCAATTGTTAATGAATCTTCTATTTCACATATATCTTCCAGTTTTGGATACGAAGATGAAGCTATATGCAATTCATTATTGAGAAATCCAACATCAAAGGGAGCGTTATGTATCACCAATGTAGAACCAGAAATAAATTCAATAAATTCTTCAGCAATTTCATAAAAGAAAGGTTTGTCTTCAAGGTCCTCATTGAAAATGCCATGAACTTTTGAAGCCTCCTCGTCAATTAGTCTAGATGGGTTTAAATAACTATGGAAATGTTGATCAGACTTTTTTCTATCATTTAAAAGTACTGCTCCTATTTCTATGACTCTGTGGCCTGCCTTGACTTCTAGACCAGTAGTTTCTGTATCGAGAATAATATATTTTTTTGCCATCTTATAAGTTATCTATTCCTTTGTTAGCTAATTGATCAGCTATTTCATTTTTTGCATGACCAGAATGGCCTTTCACCCAATGCCATTCTACATGATGTTTTGAAACACATTCATCCAGTTGAATCCACAAGTCCTTATTTTTAACATCCTTTTTTGATGAGTTCTTCCAGTTATTTTTTTTC
>TARA_B100001057_G_scaffold246172_1_pt1 | contig 14008 bp, 16 predicted proteins | sample TARA_B100001057 | Tara Oceans TARA_B100001057 (sample SAMEA2621839) | marine metagenome | biome: marine biome (ENVO:00000447); feature: surface water layer (ENVO:00002042); material: "saline water (ENVO:00002010), including plankton (ENVO:xxxxxxxx)" | depth 5 m
ATAATATTGACAATCATTCTCATTCGTATTTAAATACCATTCTCATCTAAATACTGAGCAACAACAATGTACGTTTGTCTATGTAAAGGGATCACGGATACACAAATTTGCGCAGCTGTGGACCTAGGTGCTAACTCAATCACTAAATTACAAAAAAAAATTGGCGTTGCTCAATCATGTGGTAGCTGCATTGAGATGACCGAATCGATCCTAAAGCAAAAATCAAAAGAAAGAGTAGAACCCGCTATCTATATACCTTCTGTCGCGTAACAGATTCTTAAATATTCATCTTAAAAACAAAGACTTAGTGTAATGATAATAGTTACATTTTCTTAATAATAATCATTCCTATATGAGAATTATTCCACCCTTGTCAGCACAAAAATTCACTATATGATTATCCCATCTAGATTATATATTGAGGTAAAACTATGAAGGGTGATAAAAAAGTGATTGAACATCTAAATCAAATTCTTAAGAACGAGCTCACTGCTATCAATCAGTATTTTTTACATTCAAAGATCTACAAAGATTGGGGTATCTCAAAACTTGCTGAGAAAGAATATGAAGAATCGATTGACGAGATGAAACACGCAGATGAGCTTATTGAGCGTATACTATTCCTAGAAGGACTTCCAAATCTTCAATCACTAAGAAAACTAAGAATTGGTGAGAATGTTAAGGAGATGCTGCAATGTGATCTGGATCTCGAAATAGATGCCATATCTGATCTCCAAGAAGCAATCTCTCATGCAGACACTATCCGTGATTATGTCAGTAGAGATTTATTTAACTCAATTCTCTCGTCTGAAGAAGGACATGTCGATTGGCTTGAAACACAAATCACACAAATGGATAAAATGGGAATAGAGAACTTTATTCAACATCAGAGTTAATAAACTGAATGATTAAATTGATTGGTTAACCACCAAGTACCCTCGGCCATCTCTCGTAAGCCATTTCTCTGATTACTGGTGTTATAGTTACAATATAAATTCTTGATTCTTTTTTGTTTTGAGCTAGTAAAGCTTGAATCCATTTTCCTTCGGTAATCTCGAACCAGTCGGCTTGACCTTCTATATCTTGCTCCGCAAAACCTTTTGCATATATTTTAACTGCTTTTGGATGCCATTGATTCCAATACCCTGCTCTAATATCTGTCAGTAAAGCACGTGCTCCCAATGGAAAATTAATTTTTTCACTCTTTCTTCGTCCCCAAGATACTAAAATCTCTTTTCCAGATTTTTTCTTTACTGGCAATTGTGCTTTTGGATCTAAAAAAAAGACACGATGATCTTGTCCCTGATATTTGTAAGCTATTCCCAGGCACATTTTTTATATTGTTTGACGGTGTCCAGACGGCTTCCAAGCAGGTGCAATAACATTTGGCATTTTTGAGCGAAGCATTAGTCTTGCAGGCGATAGAGAAAAATCTCCATAACGCTGATTAATTAAATCCATGGTACGACAAAGATTAATTCGTTCTGGATCGCTACTGTCAAATAGTCTTAGCTGCTGATCTACCACCTTGGGATCAAGCGCCGTAATTTGAACTTGATAAGTGCCCTCACCCGACCAATATTTTTCCAAAAATCGTAAACATAAATTATATATGTCATGACCATCATTCGTTTCTTGGTCTAGATAAAATTTATCTCCCAGCCAACCTTCTTTAGTTTTTAGTCCCACAAAAAATTGTCCGGCTTCAAAATGATATCTGCGTAAACGCTCAGCAACTTTCTCACTCATGTGCAGAAAGAATACTTTAATAACATTTATATCCTGAGTATTCGGTGGCATCACTTTACCGTGACCAATTGATTTTGGTGGTGGTACTTCAGTTTTAACTGGCTCTGGGTCAAGACCTTGAGCCATAAACCAAATTCGACGTCCCAAATTGCCAAATCTTTTTGCCAGGACACCAATTGGTAGTTTTTTCATATCTCCACAAACATGTACGCCTCCTTTGAGACAGAAATAAACCTATACCTTCGGCTATACCGCATAACTCTGTCACTGGTATGTTCAGTAAAGCCTCTCTTGAGGACCATGGTGGAATCACAGTTAAACCATCTGGTTTGTTCAGTTTAGCAGCATATTTCGCAGTTGTTTTATCTCCAGAAAGACCAACAGAGCAAAGTAAACCATCTGAGCAGTCTCTAACTCTCTCTTTTACAAGTTTGGCAATGTTTTTTGGGTTACCAAAAAGTTTCTGGCAGGAAGTTATATCTAGAAAAGCTTCATCCACGGAAAAAACCTCCACATCTGGAGTGAATGAAATAAGCTCCTTCATGATACGAGAAGATATTTCAGTGTAACGCTTAGGTCGAGATGGACGCTTAATAAAATTAGCGCAAAGTTGTTTGGCTTCTCTCACTCGCATCCCAGTTTTAATTCCAAAAGCTCGAGCCTCATATGAACAAGTAATAATAGTTGTTCCATCCCAACCATTTGTAATTCCAATAGGTTGCCCCTGAAGCTCAGGAAAATCTAATTGCTCTATGGACGCGAAGAATGCGTTCATATCTACTAGGATAATAGCGCGATTCCAAATTCTATTACTATTAGTTTGAATCATATAATTATAAATAAACTCTCTTTTAACTGACAAGAACGTGTTGGATTAATACTCTCTTATTAGCATTAAATTATTTACACTTTCAATTTATACTGTATATATAAACACATGTAATTATATACAGTATATTTTCTTAGATAATAAATCATATAGGGGGTTCAGTTCAAGCTTTATATATCAATATAAATATTTATAATTGTAATTAATAATAATTAATATACTATTGATTTATTTATATTTTTATAAATTATTTGAAATAAAATGATCTTTATGAAAATATAAATAATTACAAAGAAATATGAGGAGTATTCGTTGAGTAAGAAACGTCTTCTTTATCTAAATAATGGAACAAAAAAGATTGCAATCAACAAGCTTGACTATCATTTTGAAAATATAGGTCTAGAGGTAGAGAAATACTGGGCATACAACAATGAATTTCCTGATAGCTTAACTAGCTACGATGGGATCTTTATTTCTGGGAGTCCGCATGGAGCATATGAGGATCTTTCTTTTATAAATTATGAACACGAGCTTATTTCAGAGGCAGCAAAAAAAGATATTCCTATGCTCGGAGTCTGTTTCGGCCAACAAATTATTGCTTCGGCTCTTTGTGGACGTAAACAAGTTTTTCGTAGAAAGGAATGTGAAGTAGGTTATAAATGGCTAAAAACAACCAAGTATATGCAAAATGATCGTATTTCATCTCATCTAGGAAAAAGTGTTTATATGTTTGTATGGCATAATGATGAGGTATATCCATACCATCCTGATTTAAAGATAATCGCATATTCTGACGATTGTCCCAATCACATATTTAGATATAAAGATAAAGCCATTTGGGGAATTCAAGGTCATCCAGAAATTACTCTGGAAGAATCCAAAGACTGGTTTGAGGAAAATAGACAAGATTTGGAAAAAGATGGTGCAAACATAGACGATCTTCTCAGCGATGCTGATGAAGCGTCATCAGCAAAAATGATGATAGAGCGATTCGCTAAATTAATTTAAACTTATTCTGTTATGTTACGTAATACTAAATTTTTGCTGAGATATTTATTTTTTTGCATCTTGCTAGGTATGCAAAATTTTTCGCATGCTCAAGAAATTTATTTTGCTAGCTGGGGTGGCGCCTACCAAAGAGCGCTTGAAAAAGCTTGGTTAGATCCATTTTCAAATGAAACTGGTATTGAAATATACAGAGATACTGAACCCGAGATTGCTAAAATTAGAGCGATGGTCGATACAGGGAATGTTCAATGGGATTTAGTAACTGGCGGTGGTGAGACATTAATGAGGGGAATTGAATACGGTTTGTTTTCTAGTATATCAGAAGATATGGTTAACCAAGATTCGATAATCTCCTCTATTAGAAACCCGTACGCAATTCCTACTGAAATCTACGCATCTGTGATTGGTTACTCAAAGAAAAAATACACAAATGACACCCCCACTACATTTTCAGACTTTTGGAATGTCGAAAAATTTCCCGGAAGAAGATCACTCCCTGATGACCCAGCAGCAGTTTTAGAGGCGGCTCTGATTGCTGATGGTGTGCCAAAAGAAGATGTATACCAAGTATTAAGCAGTTCAGAAGGAATGAGTAGAGCATTAAGCAAGGTGAAGGAAATAAAAGACCATATAGCTTTTTGGTGGTCTAGTGGTGCTCAACCAGTTCAGGCTTTGGCTAGCGGAGAAATTGATATGGCTATTGGATGGAATGGTCGTTTTCAATCTGGCATTGATAATGGCTTAAGCATTGAGATGGCTTGGGGAGACAGTATCTCTCATGTTGGATATATCATGCTGATTAATGGAGCCCCGAACTCTGAGGAGGCAATAAAATTACTGAATTATTTAACTGAACCAGAGAGACAAGCAAGAATAAGTAATTTTATATCCTATGGCCCTACGAGTGAAAAAGCCTTGCAGTACATTGATGCGACAACATTAAAAAAATTACCTTCCACAAAAGAACGAATGAATGATACCTTATTCATGGATATTACGTGGTGGTCAAAAAATTCAGAACAAGCACTTGAGGCCTATCTCTCATTAATTCAGGATTAAAGGTTGGATAAAATAAAAGCAGATTTATGGTTTGATCATGATGAGTATTGCTCAAGAATTTCAAAAGTTCAAAAAAATATAAATAAAAGAAATTTAGATGCACTGCTTGTTTTTTTTCCTGAAAATGTCACTTGGTCAACTGGTTTTTATACAAGAGGTTATTCCTCATTTCAGTTTGTTATCATCCCTGCAAGTGGTGAACCCTTTCTGGTATGTAGAGATGTTGAAGAATTTTACATCAAGAAAACTTTTTCTTTTTCAGGTTACTCGTTATGGTGCGACAGTGACGATAAAGAGAAATTTGCCAGTTCAATAATACAAAAAATTGTTGGAAAAAATGCCTCTATTGCGATTGAAAAAATGGCCTGGCCTCTCTCTGTAAATCGTTATATGAATATTAAAAAAGATTTGAAAGGATATAGATGGGAAGATGGATCACATATCATATCTAAACTTCGTTTAATTAAATCTGAATCAGAAATAAATTATCAAAAGAAAGCTGCAATAGCAGCAGAGATGGGGATGAAGGCTGCACATGAGTGTGCTCTTGTGGGTGTCTCAGAAAGAGAAATGGCTGCAAATGTCTGTAGTGCAATGATTTTGAGTGGGAGCGATCGAGCTGGACCAGGTGTACTCTCCTCTGGAGAGAGAGCTATGTATTTACATGGCGGTTATACAGACAGAATATTCAAAAAAGATGACAAAATACAACTGGAAACTATACCTCATGTAAGAAATTATCATGCTCGCTTCATGCGTCCAATTATGGTTGAAAATTGCAGTCAAAAGGATTTAAGATTTGTTGAATCTATAATTAAAATACAAGATAACGCACTAAAAGAGGTTAAGCCCGGAGTATCTGCGAAAATACCAGATAAAGTATACAGAGATGGAATTTTTTCTCTCGGAAAAAACATTAGATACACAAATAAAACTTTTTATTCGATCGGTCTTCTCATGGAGCCATCTGGTGGTGAGCCGCTAGAAGCACATCCAAAAGCTGATTGGAGGTTCAAAGAAAATATGACGTTTCATACCTATCTATTGGTAAATGGTTTTGGTATGTCTGAGACAATACGAATCACTCCAAGTGGTTATGAGAGAATAACCAAATTCCCCAGAAAAATTCTTATTGGTGGTCAATCGCTCTGATTTTTACATGATTTACAATAATAAAAAATGGTCCTGGATCGCCATAATGCCAATGGTTTCATTATATCTTTTGGTATTTGTCTGGCCTGTTATTTCATTTTTACTTTTGAGCTTTGGAAGTGATAATTCTTCACCATCAATAGAACATTACGAAAAGATTTTCCAGACATCAATATACAGTCGAATCTTATACAACACTTTCAGTATCGCTGCATGTGTAACGATTATTTCAGTTATTTTCAGTTACCCAATTGTATATTTATTAATTAATGTTTCAGAGAGAATAAGAAGACTTTTATTTATAGTCGTTCTCTTGCCATTCTGGACCAGTGCGCTTGTTAGAACAACGGCATGGATAGTGATTCTTCAAAGAAATGGGATTCTCAATGATCTGCTCACATCATCTGGAATAACGGCAGAGCCAATATCTTTTGTTTATAATTTTTCAGGCGTTTTAATCGGCATGACACATGTGATGATGCCCTTTATAGTTTTTCCATTGTATGCATCTTACAAAGATCTTGACTATTCACTGATTGAGGCGGCAGAAAGTCTTGGTTCAAAATCATTGCAAATAACAAGACGAATTATTCTCCCACTAACCATGCCAGGTGTTATTGCTGGATCAATAATTGTATTCATGAGCTCAATTGGATACTACATTACACCAGCTTTGATGGGTGGCCCTGGCCAGACAATGGTTGCTATGCTCATTGAGAATAATATTAATCAAACTCTCAATTGGGAGATGGCCGCATCCTTATCTGTGATTCTATTCTCAGTTACATTGATGCTGTTTGTTGTTTTTCAAAAATATTTCGGTTTCGACAAATTACTTACATCAAATATTCAAAAAGGTTCACATAAAAAATTCACTCAAAGTAAATCGTCAGTCCAAAAATCTATTATGTACATAATAGGCATAATAGTTTGTATTTTCCTTATTGCACCGATACTTATTGTTTTTCCGATGAGTCTGGGAGCCTCACCTTTTCTTGAATTTCCTCCCAGTGAATATAGTTTTCGATGGTTTGAAAGCTTTTTTAATGATAGGAGGTGGATAAGGGCACTCTGGAATTCATTAATTGCTGCGATGGTGACGATGGCTGTCTCTCTTCCGATTGGAACTTTAGCTGCAATAGGTGTAAGCAAAATGCAGGCGAATTTGAGATTATATTTTGAGACGTTTTTCATTACACCGATGGTTATCCCAGTAATCATTTTCGCTGTTGGTTTATTCTATTTTCTTGCGCCTCTGGGTTTAAACAGTTCGCCTATTATTCTTGGTATAGCACACAGCATACTTGCATTGCCATTTGTATTTTTAACTGTTCGCGCATCTCTAAAGAGTTTTGATATTAATTTAGAATTAGCTGCATTTAGCTTAGGTTCAAATTGGTCTAATATGTTCAAAAAAATCATGCTACCAATAATCTCACCAGGATTGTTAGCTGGAGCAATTTTTGCTTTTATTCAAAGCTTTGATGATGTTGTAATAGCCTTATTCCTGACTAACATTAAATCTCGCACCCTCCCAAGGGTCATGTTTGAGGGAATTTCGCATGAAATTGATCCAACAATCGTGGCTATTTCAGTTTTATTGATCACACTAACCATTTCATTATTTTTAATAAATAATCTATTTTTATCGAGCAATCACAATGAAAATGAAAAATAATAATTCGCTGCTTCTTGAAGCTATTGAGAAAAACTATGATTCAGTTAAAGCTCTTAAAGGTGTCAGTCTAAAAATTCATCCTGGTGAATTTTGCACATTACTCGGTGCTTCTGGCTCTGGTAAATCAACTATCCTGAGAGTGATAGCTGGTTTTGAAAGGCTTGATAGTGGCAGATTAGAACTCAACGATAAAGATATGAGTAAAATGTCAATTGCAGAGAGAAATATCGGAATGGTATTTCAGAATTATGCTCTTTTTCCTCATATGGATGTTTTTCATAATATTGCCTTTGGGCTTGAAATGAGAAAACTAGATAAATCTCAAATAAAAGAAAAAGTTAGTGAGGTTCTTAAATTAGTTGGCCTTACAAATCAAAAGGATCGTTTGCCATCAGCGCTATCAGGAGGTCAACAGCAGCGAGTGGCTTTAGCTAGAGCCATTGTAATTGAACCGAAGATACTCCTTATGGATGAACCTCTCGGTGCGCTGGATAAAAACTTAAGAAACGATATGCAAAAACAGATCAAAAATCTTCATAAAAATCTCAAAATAACTGTAGTCTACGTTACACATGACCAAGATGAAGCTATGTTTCTATCTGATAAAATTGTCCTAATGGATGAAGGAGAGATAATCCAAACAGGAACCTGTGAAGAGCTGTACACAAAACCAAAAAATAAATTTGTTGCAAATTTTCTTGGCGAATGCAATTTCTTTACTCTTGAATCGGGGAAAAAGATTAGCATTCGTCCAGAGTGTCTTCGCATTACCAGTGACAGGGATAATGATAGGAATAGCTTTCAAGTAGCTATTGAAGATGTAGTATTCCAAGGACGATCGATCAAATTGATAGCAAATTACAATGAACAGGAGATTATTGCTTCTGTCAGTCCATTAGATCACAAACTAGAATCTTCTAATGGAGATAAAATATTCCTGACATACGATAATGAATCATTAATAAACATATGAATAATCGAATGTTTTACATGCATAGCAGCTTTAATCTAAGAGAAGACGAAAATATAGATGAATTCCGAACTTGCCTAGATCTATTTAGTCTAAAATTGATTGAAGATGAGCTTCTTGTGAGTATAACCCCAATTAAAAAAGCGATATCATCATCCAGTTATGGATACAGATAAGACTAATTTTGAATATTTCTTTACCATGAAATTCAAAAATGAAGATCAATTAGAAAGATCAGTCAAATACATATTTGAGGAATCAGAACCAGGTCTGACTCTTCATCAAAATGTTTGGAGAAAGATTGAACAATACAACTTCATCTGCTGGCAAGATATTTAATATTTTTTAAGATAAACTTATTCAATTGTTGGAGATCTTGATGAAACTTTCTGGAAAAATACTATTTTCTGCTTTGCTGTTATTTTTTCTTTCTGGATGTGCTACGAATCAGAAAATTGAAGCACTGGAAAACTATATTGGAAAACACATTGATGATATTGTTCTGAGCAAAGGTGTCGCGACCTCAACATTTAATAAAGCCGATGGCAGTATCATTTATGAGTGGAAAAAATCATACAGAATTATCCCTATTGGTCCAAATTGTTCGGCAGAGCGACTTGTTGTAGATAAAAATGGCATTGTAAATCAGTATGCTGTATCAATTTTAGTATGCTAGAATTTGATCATTAAGAATATAAAATTTCCTCGATTTTCAATTGTTCATGACTTAGTTTTCGTAGTATATTTAGCTTATAAATTCAACCATAAATCAGCCTAACGGAGTCAATTTTCATGCGTATTATAGAGTTCAGTCGTCAGATACTTTCGTTTTTTATAGTCTCGTCATTTTTCTTTAGCAGTGCAAGTATTGCTCAAGATGAATCATCGGCTTCAATCGTTCAACCTGGTGCACCAGGTCAAGCTACGCAGGATATTGATCCTGAAAAGGCCACAGAAATTGCTGATACAAGTTATACGCCAGATGATGTTGAGTTCATGCAAGGAATGATCGTTCACCACCGTCAAGCCACAGTGATGTCGGAAATGGCAAATGACAGAACCAATTCAAGTCCTTTACTGGATCTTGCCGGGAGGATTATTGTTACTCAAGAAGACGAAATTGACTTCATGCAAGGTTGGCTAGAGGATCGTGGTGAAAATGTTACAGACTCAGAAAATGAGCATAATATGCACGCACATCACGAAATGGCAGGAATGGCATCCCCTGCTGAATTAGAAGAATTAAGAAATAGTAAAAGTACGGATTTCGATAGATTGTTTTTAAAGCTTATGATTAATCATCATGATGGAGCCATAAAAATGGTTAATCATCTGAGAAAACAAAGAGGATCAGCCTATGATCCAATACTTAATGAGTTTACATCAGATGTCGCAAATGATCAATCTGTCGAAATTGAAAGAATGAATTTCCTATTAGTTAGCTTATCTGATGATCCGAGAGCAGGACTCGCGGCTGGGTTATATGATGCAGATGAAGCAATAATGAATCTAGAATTAATCGCTTCATTAAAAAAACCAGTCGGCTTCTATGATCCTGCCAATCCATCTGAACGTTATGAAGGAAAGAAGGAAACCGATGATGGTGGTAAGGATGAAGAAAAGAAAAAAACTAAAACAATTGAAGCGGCAGCAAGAGCAACAAGAAGTCCCATGCTTAGCTTCTCAAACACAGATATAGCTTTCAGAGATGATGTAATGATCGCTGGAAGTTATCATGGTTTTAATATCTACAGGATGTATGAAGGTGGAATACCCTCGCTTGTATCCTCAATAATCTGTCCAGGAGGACAAGGCGATGTTTCTGTGGTGGGAGACTTGCTTATAATGTCAGTGGAAGAGACAAGAGGAAGAGTTGATTGTGGTCTTCAGGGTGCAGGCAGCGAACCCACACCGGAACGTTTCAGAGGGATTAGAATATTCGATATATCAGATTTAAGAAGACCAATTCAAGTTGGTATTGTTCAGACCTGTCGTGGATCACACACGCACTCGGTTGTATCTGGACCAGATGAAGATGGCAAAATTGTTGTTTACAACTCTGGCACTTCAAGTATCAGAGATAATGAAGAAATGGACACTTGTTTCGACGACATGGCTGGTGATACGAGAACTGCCCTATTTCGAATTGATGTAATAGAGATCCCTGTTGATGATCCATCAAAATCTAAAATAGTCAGTAGTCCTACAGTATTTGCTGATGATGAAACAGGCGCACTAGCTGGCTTATGGAGAGGTGGAGATCACGGCGATGATACTCAGTCAACTCGAGTAACTGAAGAGTGTCATGACATAACAGTGTTCCCATCAGCAAATCTTGCGGCAGGTGCCTGCTCAGGTAACGGGATACTGTTTGATATAAGTGATCCATATAATCCTAAACGAATTGACGCAGTTACCGACAGTGGATTCGCTTACTGGCATTCAGCTACATTTAATAATGATGGGACAAAGGTTGTATTCACAGATGAGTGGGGCGGTGGAGGAAGAGCCAGATGTAGAGCTTGGGATCCACTAACCTGGGGGGCTGATGCCATCTATGATATTGTTGATGGAAAACTTGTATATAGAAGCCACTACAAGATGCCAGCACCTCAATTAGAGACTGAAAATTGTGTGGCTCACAATGGTTCAATTGTTCCAATTCCAGGAAGAGACATATTTGTTCAGGCATGGTATCAAGGTGGAATATCGATAATTGACTTCACAGATTCAGCTAATCCTATTGAGATTGCCTACTTTGATAGAGGGCCTATTGATGAAGAGCAATTAGTCACGGGCGGGTATTGGTCAGTTTACTACTACGAAGGCTACATTTATGCTACCGAGATAATTCGTGGTCTAGATGTATTTAAATTGGTACCGAGTGAATATATAAGTGCAGATGAGATAGCTGCTGCGGCTAAAGCTTATCCTGCTCAAGGTTACAAAAGAGTATTTAATCCTCAACAACAAGTTCCAATGGCTTGGCCGACGGAAGTGATACAAAGTTACAATGAGGAATAGACTTCAATGCATGTCATAGCCCGGATTATGAGCTATGACATCATTAGTTACTTACTTATATCTCCCTGGCGCAAAAAATGACTCCAATCTTCTTATGACGGAATAAGGGATTATTTTGAGAAGAAAAACTATGATTTTGTATGTCTTGGTCGGAATAGAAAGTGGTTTTCTTTTCAACATGGCCTCAACTCCCTCCTTTGCTATTCTCTCAGCGCTAAATTTCATAAATGATGGCACTTTGTCCATAAAATCCTGAACATTACTGGCAGTATGAAAGTTTGTTACTGTGAAACCAGGGCATACAGAAGTTGAAGTTATACCATAACGATTATAATTTTTATTGAGGGCATCACTGAAGCGATTCATAAAATTTTTAATGGGACCATAAAGCACCTGTATCGCAGAGGGAGGAGCGAAAGCTGCAACAGAGGAAACAATCATTATTTTCCCTCTCTTGCTTTCCATCATATCGTTCAAGAATATTTTAGTAAGGCTGATGACAGAGGTACCAAGTACCCGTATAAAGCTCTCTTCGTCTTCAATTGATGTGATATGAAAAGGTGTATTTATTCCATAGCCAGCGTTATTAACCAAAACTTCTATATTATAGTTTCTCTCTTTGCAGGTTTCGTATATCTTAAAGACTGAATCTTTATCTGATAGATCGCATGCGATATAGTCTACTGAAATTCCGTATTCGTTTATGAGAGAGGTACTGCAGTTTTTTAGATTATGCTCATTTCTAGATATGAGTATAAGATTGTATCCACGTGCTGCTAGATTTCGTGCAATTTGATATCCGATTCCTGAGGATCCACCTGTAATAATGGCATAAGTACTTCTTTTCACTATTGTCTTGCTAAACTTCTATATGCCCTGTTGATGAGCATTAATGGATCACCAAATTCTTCATCAAATTCGGATGTCGGTCTAGAGGCAACCACCTGATCAATAGTCATTCCTTTGTCAATGGCGGCAGATATTCGAGATGAGATCGTCTCTAGCATATTAGTATAGCTCATTAAATCTGAGTATTTTTTTGTACCACCATGGCCAGGTACGACAAGAGTATCCTCATCAATTATCTTAAGCACACTTTTACAAAAATTAATCATACCCACAATACTTCCTCCATTTCCAGAATCAATAAAAGGATAATTCTCATTGAAGACATCACCCATATGAATTACATTTGCGTCTTCAAAGTAAACCGCAGTATCACCAGTCGTGTGTGCGGGACCAAAATTGAATAAATGTATCGTTTGATTATTAAAGTGGAATTTCATTTTATCTTCAAAAGTTATTACTGGTATTCCATCTTTTGACATTTTAGGTTGCATGTAGGCAATCCTTACTAGATCAATAGGATTTTCATTCATCATCATTCTTCTAGATTTTTCTTGAGCGACTATCCATGTTCCATCTCTTCCTATAGTTGGATTTCCATCTGCATGGTCAAAATGCCAGTGAGTATTAATTGCAAAATCTATTCCGTTGCCACCAATATTTTCGATGGCTTTTTTTATTTTAGGTATCATTTGAGGAAATTGACTGTCAACAATCAATACACCCTGATCACCGATAGAGGCAATTATATTCCCGCCTGCACCCACCAATTTATAAACTCCAGGAGCTATCTCTTTTGTTTGAATCTGAATATTCTCAAAATCAAAGCCAAATGCCGCAGAAATTTCTTCAAAACTTGAGTATTTATGTGCATTTATATTGATAGATAGTGTTAAAAGAACTCCTGATATTAATAGTTTTCTCATTTTCAATTCCCACATTGATTGATGGTTATATTATTCATGTAAGCGATGGTGAGTGCAATTTTATTATTGCCAGTTGAGAAACTGGCGTCCCCAAGGGGATTCGAACCCCTGTTGCCGCCGTGAAAGGGCAGTGTCCTAGGCCTCTAGACGATGGGGACACACATTTTCTAAACTATTTACTGGTGGAGCTTCTGGTGAGAAATTGGAACCACCTAATCCCTAATTTTATCATTCTCCACAAGTATGTAAAGGAAGGATTATGAAGTATCAGCTCAAAGAAGATATAAGAAATCAGTACATTTATGGCATCTTGAAAAACTCAGGTGAGAGAATCATGCCTACGCTTGATGAGCTTATCAAAAAACACAATGTGCCCTCTTCCACTCTCTACAGAATATCCAGTAAGGAAGAATGGAAACTTCAAAGAAAACAGTTCCAAAATAAACTCAGAAAAGAGTTAGATGAAACTAAGAACCTTGAATTGAAAGAGAAACTATTTAAATGTGAAGAGGCTTCAATAGTTATAGCTTATGAGGTCTTTTCTAAGGCACTCAATATGATTAATAATGAGAACCAGCTTACTCCTGATGGATTGGCATCTATATCAAGTGCTGCTTATAAAGCCCAAAAGATATATGCTGGGAAAACCTTTGAGAACGTGACTAATAGATGCTTTAAGTCCTCAGGCAATTCCTTTTATTATTCAATTGTTTATTACCGTCCAATTTTTACTCTTAGCAATATTTTTTAGATTTTTATCAGGATTG
>TARA_B100001057_G_scaffold469378_1_pt1 | contig 14005 bp, 32 predicted proteins | sample TARA_B100001057 | Tara Oceans TARA_B100001057 (sample SAMEA2621839) | marine metagenome | biome: marine biome (ENVO:00000447); feature: surface water layer (ENVO:00002042); material: "saline water (ENVO:00002010), including plankton (ENVO:xxxxxxxx)" | depth 5 m
TACCCACAATTTTTCAGGAAGAGTCCAAGTCATACTTTCGCATAGATATGGTCCCTACTAATAAACAAACAGTTAGCGTCTTGAGGCGTTTGCCCACTACCCTCTAACCACTTTGCTTTATGCCCTCTTAAGCATTGTTCAGCCAGAACGATATAAAGTTTGCAACCAATATAATTCTGCTAAATGATAACTCTATTATAACACAGGTAGGCTTAAAAGTCAAGCGCTAATTGTGAAATAAATTCATTTTTATACACATAATTAAGGTTTGGTATACTATCCCATTGTGGCATTCTACTACTAATTTTAGTATTACCTTCTGGATTTACCTTAACAAATTGTATATCTTTGTATCTCACCATAACTCTACCCATTTGTATAACCCAGTTTTGTGGGGTTACTGAGGACTCGTCTGCATTGAGATACCCATGTGTGTCTTTGTAAAGATTATTAATAAAATCTGTGGTACTGTACATGTCCATGCCTATCAAATAACATGTCTTTGGTTTTTCTACTTTACAACCTATGTACATCGCCGTTGCACCAGATGACCAACCTGGGTCTTCAGGACCTCTTGGTTCACCTTCCCAACCACCACCATAATAATCGTCCATAACTTCTTTTAATTGTTTTATCTTATCGTGTCCATATAACCATGTTATATAAACATTTTCAAATCCTTCACCTTTCCATCTATCAGTTTTTCTATTTGTATCAATCGCTGATGTGCCATGTATTACAAAAGATAGATAGTGTCCTTCTGGATTATATTTCCATTCTCTTATGTTAGGATTTTTCATATTACCAGTTTGTGCTTCTTTCATCATATCATAATGATCAACTGGCATACCATCCCAACTTCTAAAGTAACATGAATTTTTATGTGCATAACCACTTTGGTAAATTTCATGTTCTAACATTGGATCAACTGCAATCAAACCATCTACTTCATGTTCTCTAAAGATAGCGTTACAACCATAAACTTTACCTTTTGATTTTAATAGTTCTATGTCTATGTCTTTTCGACTTTCACCATTACCTAATATAAATAAATTCTCACTCATGTTTTACTCATTGATATACCAAGTCTAGGTGTTAAAGGTATTACATTATGTCTTACACCTTTTGGTACATAAATTAAATCACCTTGTCGTAATACATAATGTTTCTCACCTACTACCCATTCTGTTTCACCTTGGCATTGCCAGAAACAAACATCTACGGTGTCTTCATGTTCACCAAATGTAGGTGCAAGTGTTGTTAAGTTACAATATAAATGTGCTACTTTATAATTTAATCTTTCTAAAACTTTCTTAACTCTAGGCAAATAACTTATATTATGAGTAACAAAGAAACCAGGTGGGTTAGATGATTTAACTTCTAGTCCCTGTTTCATACTTTTATCATAATCATGTATTGCTTCTTTCCAAGTTACAACATCATCATCAAAATTTTCTGTTACTGTTATCATACCATTTCTTTTAGTTTTAGTTTCAATTTAGTTTCATTATATTGTAGAAAAGGTTTATACTTTAATATTTTAGTCTTTAGTTGTGGCCATATAATTGTGTCAGAAATATGTTTATCAAAATCTTTGATGTAATTAAACATATTTTGTAGGACACATAAGGTCTCTAAGGTTACTCTTTTTGCCATATAAGTTTTCACTAATATGGGGTGTTGCCCTCTCGTAATTTTAAATATCTTGTTAAAGTCTCCTTGTGATTTTCTTAATAGTTGTGCCATGTCTGTTTCAAAGTAATATGATATACCGTCAATTCGTTTTTGTCTATCTAAATGTGCCTCTTGGTTAAAGTCTTTTATGTAAGGCGACTTACTAGAAATGAAGTTGCTAACAAAAAAGTCCACAATACTATCGCCATATTTTCTGGCTGCCTTGATAAAGAAATACTTATCGTTGCGTTGTATAAATGTTTCATAACTTGCTTTAGTCTGTCCGTTAAATTTAAAAAAGTCATAATCGTCCCTCGTAAAATGTAATTTTAGTGCCAAGTATTTCTTGTATGCTTCATACCCATCTTGCATTATACTGGTAGTGTTGCCGTCTTTGGTAAAAAGTTTAATTCTTGGGCGTTCATCTTTATTTTCTCTTTTAAGTTTCTGTTAATTAGATGTGTAACTTGATCTGGTTCTATTTCTTTTTCTAAACAGTAATCTAATACTGCGTCCATGTGTGATATCTTTTTTTGACTGGCACGCTTTTCTATAAGTAGTGCAAATTGTTTAGGGGTCATTTATAACTTTTCTTTCTCCATGTTTTGTTTCTATAATTGTGTACAGCGTCTGATAGAAATTTTACATGGCGTTTATATTTCTTTTCAGTAGTATTGTGTCTAGGATCTTCACCAATATTCATTTTCCAATTATCTCTTTTGAATGGAAATACATGTGCAATAGGTGTGCCACCAGGTATAACAAGTTCTACATGAGGACCTTCATTTGGGTCCCAATCTTTCATGTAGATAGGAAAGTTTAAATTAAATTCAAACAAGTCTGTATCAATAATACCAGATACGATTTCAAAATATTTTCGTTCTCTATTCACAGGTGGTATAAATAAACAACTGTAACCACCTGGTGTTCTTACTGACCATGGTAATACAAACTTTGCAACTAGATTCCAATAACCATCAGGAAATGGCATGCCTGTATATTGATGTGGGTCATGACCACTAAAGTCTAACATTGGTAATTTACCATACTTATTGTCTATCAGTTCACTTGCGCCTAGTGTACCCCACTCTGTCCATAAACTAAAATTACCTTCTTCATTTATTTGTTTTTTAATCTTCAAATCAAACGGTGTTGGTATACAATAACCACTAGTCATAGCATCAACAAATGGCACACATGCCTTAACAGTTCTTTGATTTATTTGTCTATCATGGTACATTGGTAATTTTCTAAACCAATCTGGCATATTTTGTTTGATAGGGTATGGTTTATACTTTATCAAATCATAGTAAGGGCAAAAAAAATCAATTTTCATTCATTTGCTCATTTACTATATCTAATAATAATTCTGTATCAAATATCCAATCCATACCGTAACCCATCAAACATGTTTCGCCTGTTGCTTTTACAGTTAAGAACATAGAACCATTTTTTAATTCTGGACTATACCAAAATGATACCCATGCAAAAGTTTCACTATTAGGATCACCACTTTGTTTTACATCTGACCATGCGATTGATTTTTGTTTGAATATACTACTCGCATATGCAAATACTGTTGGACCACTACCACAAAATATTGGTACATTTTGCGTTGTCATAACGCCATCTGGAAATAAAGGGTGCTCTGTACTTTGTAATTGTTTTGCAAAAAAACTAACTACAATTAGAATACACCAAAAACTAAGGAAGTGTTTTATAAAATTCTTCGACATATTGTTTTAATTTCTCAAGGTAATCATACGGGTTCTTTTTAAATACTTGCGTTGTACCTTGTTCAGTTGTTATTAGTATTACAATCTGTGGCACTTCTTCACCAAAGTGTTCTTTGTACATTTGAGAATAGGCACTACCTTGTACGAAATAGTTTTCAATCCAATCTTCACTTTTCTCTTTTGTAGATGTTTTGAAATCTATAACAGATAATACACCGTCATACTCGCCAATACAATCAACACGACCAGCAACTGTATAATCACTTGAATACATCGCGGCTTCTTGTAATCTAATATTATTTATTTTAATTAATTCAGGCTTCAAAACATTAAACATCATTCTAGGTAGAAACTGTTTTTTATATTTTTCAACTTCATCAACATTTACATTATTGAGGTGGTCTTCTACCATATTGTGTACTGCCGTACCTCTTGTTGCGGCCTGATTTGATATATGATTGGCGACATCTTCGCCAACTCTTTTCTTCCATTCTAATATGCCTTGTTTACTTTGTGCACCAAGAACAGTAGTAATAGAAGGATAGGATTCGTTAGTCTCTAGGTTTGTATAAAATCTACCAACATCTGAGGTCTTAGCCTTTAGAGGTGGCAAATCTTTTATTGGGGGTTTGTGTAAAAACATAATATTATTATATCACATACTTGACCAAAAGTCAAGCAGTTTTCTTTGGAAAGTAAATATTAAATGATAGACTTATTCTAGTATCCTCTGTTTGATTTCTCAATACACCGTGTTTCATATAACCAGGAAACATTATCAATTTACCTTTTTCAGGTGTATATTTTACCACCTCTTGTGTATAAGATAGAGATTGCTCTGATTGTATTGTAGGATTCTCAAACCATAAATCACCATCTATACAGTTTGTCTGATGGTAGAATACACCTGATATGTCTGCATGTCCATGTGAATGAATATGTGCATAGTCATCAGGATTAAATTTTGCAATCCAACTCTCTATGGCAAAGTCATCATTAAACTTCAATAAACTTTGATTTAAAGATTTATAATATTCTTTTAATGATTTCTCTAACCATGTTTGTAAGTGGTGGCATTCATACTCTTTTAAAATATCACCACATTTAGATAGTTCATGGGTTTTACCCCAATAGTCATTATAACTATATGTTTCACTATCTACTGCATTTTGTATTTCTACAAAAATGTTTTCGTCAAATGTTCTATCTACAAAGATTGGTGTAGGATAAAGTAAATCTACTGGCATTATCGCCTAGTAAAAAAAGGGTCTACAGGTTTCTTGTTGAGTTCTTTCTCAACCTCTGACATTCTTTGTAGAAATTTATCAAATTCTTTATTTGCTTTATATACACCATATCTATATGATAGGTATACAATGCAACCAACAGCAAGTATATGTAATGTTAAGATATCCATTCTTTTGCCTTTTCTGTTACTTCACTTACTCGTCTTGTCCACCCTTTACCAAATGTATCAAAAGTAGAAAGACTTTCGTAATAGTTTTGTCTCATCAAAGCGTATGATGAAATAGTTTCTTCTATGCCATATGTAACGACATATTCTTTTATTTTACCTAGTGTGTTTGGTCCAATACCACCATCAACAGTTGTATTTACTAATCGTTGTATAAACTTTGCGGCACGACCAGGTCCTGCATTGACAGCAAAGTCAAAGATACATAAATCTAAACCTTCTGGTAAGTCATCACCTTTTACTCTGTCCCAATAACCTTTTTTATATATTGGTGCAACATCTTCATGGGTAAGTTCTTTCATATCTTTTGTACCACCATGTTCTTCATATACTCTTTTGGTTACACCCATATTAGTTTCACCACCTGGATCTTTAGGGTGATTTACATAACCGCCCTCGTGGTGTAAAATTATTTCTAAACTTTTTTCCCAATTATGCTTCATAGTGGAGTCCTAACTTAATTTTGTTTATGAGATATGATTTAAGTAGACCTGATCTTACTATATCACCTATGTCAAACTCTATACAATCCATCTCTTTCATTTGTTGCATGATATTAACGAAATCTAATATTCCATTTCTATCGTTTGTCTTTGTTAAATCTGTTTGTTGAATATCACCTGCAAATACTATTCTGGTATCTTGCCCTACTCTAGTCATAATGGTATCAAGTTCGTGGAAGTTTAAGTTTTGACACTCGTCCACAATGATAACGCCATTGTCAATGGTAATACCTCGTAAGAAACTCGTTGATAAGAAATCTATTGTGCCTTGATTTCTTAAATTATTATACAGTTGATCAAACGACCTTTCATCAGGTTGTTTAAACATAAATCGTACCATGTTTTGATATGGCACTTGATATAAGTAAGACTTGTCTTCTTCATCGCCAGGTAAGAAACCTATGTCCCTAGTTGGTAACAATGAACGGACAATATATACTCGCTCTCTAGGTGATTTAGGATCCAACACATCTTTTAATGCGTTATACAATGCTACAAAAGTTTTACCTGTTCCTGCCACACCATATAGAAAAAGATTTTGTCCTTTACTATAAGAGGCGAATACCTCTTTTTGATTTTCTGTTATTGGCTTTATGTCATTTAATTCAGTTGACGATATACCCAATGTTTTCTTTTTACTTACCATATTGTTTTCACTTTGTTTATGAGTGGTTGCTCAGTTTACATTTCGGATTCTGTTTACCAGTATATAATATTCCTACTATTGTCTGCAACCTATCTAATTTTATTTATTCTTTGCCCTTCTTCTATGTTTATTAATTACTGTTTTTGTTTTGGATTCTTTTACTCCCTGTCTTCTATATCTATGACCAAGTGGACTTTCTGGGTGTTTTTCTGCAATTCTATTTAGGTGGTCTTTCCAACCACTATCTGTTTTACTATCTATCTGACCTACACTTGATACTATATTCATTTGTGTTGGTGGTAATAGATTGATATGTCTCTTTTTCTTATGTTGTTCCATTTCTGCAATCGACATAAGTTCCTCATATATTTCACCTGTCTTTGTATTTTCAAATCTATATGTTGGCATTACTCTTGTTCTCCACAATTTGTTGGATCTGGTTTTACTTTCCATTTTTGATTAAGATGTTCTTGTTTTGCCCTTTTACTTTCTTTGGTGGACTCTAATAACTCTTGTTGTTCTTTTTCTATTTCGTAGTTATCGTCATCTGGCATTTTCTTTTGCTCTCCATTCTTTTCTCATTTTTATATATATCGGGTCTTTAGTAACTCTATTTCTTGCCTGTAAAAATACTTTGGCACTCTTTGCCTTATCACTTGTTAGAAAATCATTAGCGATAGGTTTGATATCACCATGTTCATCATATTTATTACCATCTTTATGATTGGCATATCTTCTACTTCTAGTGAAACCCATTTCTAAAAATTTTCTACACATATCCATGCCTACAAAATCTTCTTGGTCTTTGTATTGATGATATAGGTATAATATCTTTATAGATGATAATGCTGCCTCTGAAGGTGTTTTAAATCGCCAAAACTTACATATATCATTTGTGTATGGTCTAACAAGTAATACACCTTGTTCACCTCTACCAATGCGATATCTATTATCGTTTGGCATAAACAAAGTATTCTTATAATCAAATTTGTAATTAAACTCTTTCATTCTACATTTACTCTTATATTGCCACTTACTGTTATTCTATAATCATCACTCGTATAAAATGGATATACACCATGTTGAACAAAAGATGGAAACATTAACATTTTACCCTCATAACTTTTATCTACATGAACAGGCATATCAATAATTTTACCTAATTGATTTATCATATAAAATACTAATCTACTTGTTGCAGGATAATCACCACTCTTTGGAAATACCTTGTCTTCATCTTCTAAATTATATGGTATTTTTAAAAAGATGATAAAAGAAAATACACCAGAATGATGATGTACAGGATTAAACTCATGTTTACTTTGATAGTTTATCCATAATTCTTTTAGATACATTTGTCTATTTGATGACAATATATTTAGAGTTGTCAGATGATCTGTAAACATAGGATCTTGTGTTTGTCGTAATATAAATTCACTTACATATTCTGGTATATCTTTATATTCAAATTCTTTTTTCATTTGACCTACTAGATTATGATTATATAAATCTTGCCCATGTCCAGTTTTTAAATACTCTAAAACTTTTTCTGGCACATTATCAATCTGATTTATCATGTTGTCATTAATACCAATATAACAACTACCACAAGGGCACTCGCTTGAAAGTATAATCTCATTCTCATTAATTTATTACTATTTTGTTTATTAAATTTACCATTTACTGCCATAGCAATAACACCTACAATTAATACTACTGCAGCCGCAATCATAAAAATCAAAATCAATATACTCATTTCCATTTACCTTTCATAACTTGTTGTCTTTTCTTTTCTTGCCTTTTATAGATTGAAACTGTCCATAAGAATGGAAAAGCAATCAATGGCACAGTTGTTATAAGAAATAAAACTACACCGCCATTGAAGTGATTATACCACCAACCGTGTGTAGAAATAGCAACAATCACAGATATGATAATTAAAAAAATACTAACATTTAATCTTGTAATATATTGTCTCATGTTTTAATTTGACCAGAATAAACATCTGATATACTCAAAGGCATTTTATTTGATTTCTCAATCCAACCTATAAACGGAGTGAGTATCATAATAAAACCAAAATAATATACTGTACCAAGTTGTGCAATTAACAAATATAACCCTTCAGCAGGCATCATACCAACATAACCTAATGCGAAGAAGTTAACAAAGAATGCCATCATAAACCATTTGTATATAGGTCTATATTTACATGATCTAACTTTAGATGTATCAAGCCATGGTAATACAAATAATATTGCAATCGCACCACCCATCATCGCCACGCCCATGAGTTTATCAGGTATTGCTCTCAATATAGCATAGAATGGTGCAAGATACCAGTTTGGCACAATGTGTGATGGCGTTACCATTGGGTTTGCAGGTATATAATTATCTACCTCTGCCATCAAGTTTGGTCCAAAAAATATTACGGCACTTATCAATACACCAAAAGCACAAAATGCCACCAAGTCTTTTATAATCATATATGGAAAAAAGTTAACACTATCACCTTTAGATTTGATTTCTATGCCATCAGGATTATTAGAACCATGAACATGAACCGCAGCCACATGTAATGCTACAACACCAAATATTACAAAAGGTAAAACATAGTGTAAAGCAAAGAAACGATTAAGTGTGGCATTGCCTACATTATAATCACCAAGTAACCATATTTGTATTCCCTCACCAATAATTGGTATCGCACTAAAAAGATTTGTAATAACAGTTGCACCCCAATAACTCATTTGACCCCATGGTAATGTATAACCTAAAAATGAAGTTGCAATCATTAACAAGAATATAAACACACCTAATATCCAATTTAGTTCTCGTGGATATTTGTATGAACCAAAATACATTGATCGTAACATATGAAGATAAACTACTATAAAAAAGAATGACGCACCATTAGAATGAAGATATCTTATTAACCAACCATAATTTACATCACGCATAATTCTTTCTGTGGAATCAAATGCCATATCTATATGTGGAGTGTAATTCATGGCAAGAAATATACCTGTAACAATCATTACTACTAATAGTATTGTTGCTAACGCACCAAATGACCAAAAGTAATTACAATTTTTTGGCATTGGATAATCACCATATTCTTTCTTAAAATAAGAAACTATTGGTAATCTAAATTCTATCCAGTTTAAAACTGGGTTCTTAAACTTTACTTGTTGTTTTTTCATACTTCGCTAGGTCTGTAAATATATGTTAAATTACAATACATACATGTTTTTGTATTTGTATCTTCATCAATAACATAATATACTCGTGGGTGTTCACCGTCTTCAGGTCCATCACAATAAAATTCTTTAGTATTTATCTCAATCATAAACAACCACCACCTATATTACCAGTACATTCTAATCCATGGTAAAAAAATCTTCTTGGTATATCCCATTCATGTGCCAGATATACAACTACAAGTGATATGATAAAAGCACCCATAATTGCCATAATATGATTAATCATTTTCATAATCTCCATCATCTTCTTGTTCTATAATAATTGTATCTGGTTGTGGTCTAATCATGTTCACCACCTGGATCATTTTTTGGTAGTGCTACTTTATATGCATTACCATTTTTATCCCTATAATATACATGTCCTCTTTGTCTATCAGGTGAATGGTAACCTTCTTTAAATTTATATACATTTTCAGATATTTTAAATGTAGCAACTGTTACAACTATTGCGGCAATCAATACAAAGTGTGCCACAACTGTTACACCAAATACAAACCACGATGCAAAATATAAACTAAAAGCAATACACCACAACCAGGCAAGTATTTGTAAAACCATATGTCTTACTTGTAAATCAGGTATATATTTTAATGGGTTATACCATTGGTTCATTACACCATCCCAACACTCTAATACAAATGTTCTCATAATCCCTCTATCTTGTATTTTTTAATCACATTTTTTGAAGGTATCACCGTAGAATTACCACCATCTGCCAGTTCGCCCTTATCATCATAATTATAATCACTCATAAGAATATGAACCTTCTTATCTTTCTTAACTAACCAACCTGTCGAAACACAGATTGCAGGTTTAGAATCCTGTATATCTTTTAAATCACGCCACCCACTATCACTTTGTATATCTTCCCAATATATAAGGTAGAAATCAAAAGTAAAAGGTATTGGTGGTTCTTCTTTCTTAAAAGTTTTACTATTGTTTTTTCTCACTAATCTTTTCCCCTATTGCATATATCATTACTGCTATAAAAATAAGTGTCAGTAAAATACCTGCTAATAATAAATTTGTTATCATACTGCCACACCTTTCGCAAACCATTCAGGAGTTTCCCTTTTAGTCCACTTGGCAAAGTATGCCTTTGCTTCTATATAGTAATTGTGATACGATTGAATACTATCGCCAGGCACAATACATTGTGGAAAATGAGACATCGCAGGTGGTGGTTCACGCCACCCTGTGCCAATATTGTTTGGTACTCGTTCTAATATCTGATTAAGTTTTACATTGGTAGAATGGACTTTACCATATCTATGTGTGTATTCATGTCCTAGATATCTAAACAAATTATATAACCATTGATATTGTTCTTTAGTCTCACGGCACCATACGGCACTTGGGTGATGGTAATGTACCGCCTGGTATAATATGTTTTGTCTTCTTTCATCTTCCATTATATATCGCCAAGTCTTACGACCAGTCTTACTTCTTGCCTCAGTTTTTATACCATCATTCATACGGTGTGCCGTAGATAGTAACTGACCATACTCTACAATCATTTTTACAACATGTTTATCAACATGCATTTTTGCAGCCGTATGTGGATCTTTTGAAAGATAAAAAATATTCATATTACTCCTCGTTTAGTTGTACTTCTATTTTACCAAATATTTCATCAATCGTTTCTTCGATAGATGTTAAACTTTTATCTATCTGGTCTAAATCAATCTCAATCTGAATGATTGTTTTATCTGGTTCTGGTTTGTCAAACGCAATCATTGATACCCACAGAAACATTACTGTAAGTAATAAAATCAACCAATTTTCAAGTATTATATCATATATTGTTTTCATTGTCAACCAAATTTTCTTTATGTCCATAAGTTTACTCCATTATGTTGTATATTTTTTCTTACCTTGCACCAATCGTCATAATCCTCATCTTCAATTCTCCATTTAGGATTATCTGGTACATAATTAGATGGCGGTGTCTGATAGTTTTCTTCTTCTAATACAGCAAACATATCCTCAATAACCACATCGTCCTCATCATAGGCAATCATTTTGCCTAAACTATTTGCCTGGACATATACTGCCCTAATCCAATCTCTTTGATATTCTTTTTTTCTTTGAAAATCATAGTATTGTTTTTTGTCTTCGTATTCTGTTCTGGATATCATTGAAAAAAATTCTCCAATGATGATTGACCTAAAGATGCCTTTTGTCTAGGTGTCATTTTTTTAAGTCTTTGATTTTCTGTATACCAACTTTCTGCCGCACCTTTAATCATGTTGGTATATTTAATATAGTAACCAGTGCCCGCTTCAAGGGATTCTTTATCAATTAATTTTTTATGTGGGTGATCTATTTGATCCCAAGTTTTTAATATTTTTTTACACATCTGGTCAAACATACCATCTGTTAAAACTTGTTTATCTTTTTCGTAGTAAAGGTATGAGGACATCATATAGAATGCCACACATCTATTGGGGCTAAAATCGTCTAACTTCATATTTCCCCATTTGTTTCATTAGTTCTTTTAATTTCTCTTCCCAAATATGTTTCATATCTGCAGGTGCTTTTGGTATAAACTTATACAATGCCTCTGCTCTTTTCCAGAATAAATGTATATCATCTTGGTAACTAGATACCATATTTACCCTCCAGATTATATTTGATTAATTGTTTTACTAAAGTTGTATATGTTGGTTTAGAAGCATATAATGTTAAGTGGTCTGCCATTTCATATACATCACCACCATTATCTCTCACCTCTCTTAATCCTTCATATGCCCACACTTCATTAATAATTCTTACATAGTCTTTTACACTATCACATTTACTTTGATAAACTTTTACACCCCAACCTATCCATTTGTTTTGGTCCCATGTAATTGGTAGTAACCATTCATCATCTTTATTAAAAGTACGAATACCAAATAAATTATTACCTTCATTGGCAAATCTGCTTGTGCCCCAACCAGTCTCTAAGGCTGCCTGTGCGATTATTAATACTTTAGGTACTCTTTGTTCTTCTGGTACATCTAGGTAGATGTGGTCAATACATTGTGATAGAGACATTACAAATTCGTCTTTACCATTCGTTGTATCTACAACTGGTATATAATTGGCAGGTTCAATTTTTACGATTGGTGCAGGTGTAGTGTCTTCTTTACCATCATAAAAATCTGCACAACCATCGTCCGTACAATTGTTCATTTGATCATTGGCGATTGCAAAAGCAATCAACCCTGCAATAATAAAGGTAAGTGAAAATAGTCTCATATAAACCTCTCTCTATATTTATTGTATTGTTTTGAATGCGGTTTCTGTGCAAAGGTATTCTTCAAGTTCATCAATAGTTGAGAACCCAATCAATCCCCAATTTACAGTAGATTTGATACATTCGTCTCTGGCTTCAGTAAGAGATATCTCACCTTTTGCCACTTTAGTTTCAATAATTGCTAATTGTTTTTCTGCCTCGTTTGTGGCATATCTTTTCATTTGTGCCATTATAGAGCCTCACTTTCATGTACTAATGATTTAAAGTTTCCGTGGTCAACCATAACATGAGTTCTTAAAGTTTTGCCCTCATAACATTGTGGTCTAAAACTAACATCAATAGAAGTAGCAGATTTTAAAATAGATAGTAAGTTTTCTAGGTCAGTATTCACACAACCATCGTTGGTGTTATCTGCAACATGTTTAATTCTTTTCATAATTTCAAATTTTTCTAGTCTCATAATATAACCTTTCTTGTTATTATGAGTCCAATATATACCAAAACAAGTGATTTGTCAACCACTAATTTAATATAATTTAAAATTAAAAGTGTTATTTTTCAGTAAGTTAGGTGTAATGTGTCAGGTTGTCGCACCAAAAAAGTTAAAATTTATGTTCATTCTGTACGATTGGTCAGTGCAATCCGTAGAATTATGTGGTATTGATGGGTCAAAAAATACCATGCGATTGGCAATACTCTCTACCTTTTGACCTTCAATAAGTGTGTAACCGTTGTTAGTATTAATATAATATATGGCGCCCATGTGGGTAAATTGTGTATCTGAATGAGGCGCATGTTCAGATAATTTTTCTGCCCCAGGGTACATGTTACCTTTTATTCTCATCATCGCCAATACTGTAGGAAAGTCTTTATGTCTTAAAATCTTTTCTTCTATTGGTGGGTAGTGATCTGAACAAATGGTATTATCATAAAACACATGGGTCATGTACCATTGTCTTTCATATTCTTCTGGTACTTCTTGGGCTGCTACTTTCTTACAAATGTACCAGGGAAAATCTTTATGTTCGAATAAGTCAACAAAAAATTTATGATCATCTTCATATAGAAAATTATCAACTATCTTCATTTATTAATTCTCATAAAGTTTTCGTCCCAACCAAATGCTTCACGGATTAGATTAGATGTTAAACCTTTATAATGTTTATTTAACTCACCATCTTTTGCCCATACTAATAGTTGTGCCTCTTCAGCAGATAATCCTTCTAACAGTTGTATAAACATATTATCTCTTTTCATTTGTGATAGTTTTGGATTACCACCCTTTAGAAAATGAAACATTCTTTTTACTTCTTGTTTTAACCAAGTGTGTTCAGTACCTATTGGTGCTGGGTTTTCGTTGTATGGTGGTTTACCTTCTGGTAATAACCATTCTAATTTAGGATCGAATGAACCTTTTAAAAACATTCTTAATTCATTTGTGTCATATCGTCTTAACACCTCTATCTTA
>TARA_B100001057_G_scaffold430068_1_pt1 | contig 13998 bp, 16 predicted proteins | sample TARA_B100001057 | Tara Oceans TARA_B100001057 (sample SAMEA2621839) | marine metagenome | biome: marine biome (ENVO:00000447); feature: surface water layer (ENVO:00002042); material: "saline water (ENVO:00002010), including plankton (ENVO:xxxxxxxx)" | depth 5 m
TCAAAAGCCCAGCCGCCAGTCTCAAGCGGCGCCCATGCGCCTTGAAATCATTGACGCCATCAATGCAAACCTCGATACGGATTCGCTGATTGGGTTACGTGACGCCGTCATCTTTAACACGGCGATAGACACAATATTCCGCGCATCCAATTTGTTAGCCATTGAGCTCCATCACATCGATTTTGCCAAACAACGGATCTTCGCGCCTCGCTCCAAGACTGATAAATCAGGTAAAGGCCAATACGGCTACATCTCAACAACCACGATCAATCTTATCGACAACTGGCTCACGAGGACGGGTATTACTGATGGCCCCTTATTGCGTAAGTTATCGCCCAAGCAAACAGTGCAAGATACCGCGATGCAATACCATGCACTGTTAGCCAGATATAGGAACTTAGCGTCCTTACTCAATCTTGAATTCAAACCAAGCTGCCATAGTACCCGGGTCGGAGGTGTAGTTACCATGTTTGAGCGGGGTGTCGCGTTAGATCAAATTCAAAAAGCGGGTGGATGGACAAGTTCAGCGATGCCGATGCATTACGGTGAAGAGTTTGATGTGACCAAAACGGGTATGGCCAACGTGAGATAACACGGATTATCTTTTGAGACTTTACGGTAAAACTAACCAGACTGTTATTGAAAACGCCGTAGGATTAAAAATTGATAGCGCTGATTATATTTCATGCTAATTTAAGTTATTACTCGTTGATGGTGTTGTGTTTTTTAATGTTTGAGCAGAAATCAGCACAGCATATGCTTAATTCATAAATTAATCAGTGTCATCAGACGTTTACGTGATTTTCAGGTGAATTCCTATTTTTTTAGGTAAATTACACCCTTATCAATCATATTTTTCTACTGAACGATTATATCGTAAGTAACTGACAGCGTTAGAAAAATAAAGATTTAAGTATAAATTGTTAAATATTTGCTTGCTGCTGAAAAAACCTATTTATATTAGTGATATAAGTCGTTGTTCACTATCCATTGAATGTCGTTAATACAATGGTCAGTACGTAACATAGTGAGCCTTAACATGAACGCCAAACCTAATCTTAGATTATGCGATGAGAATGATGCTATGCAGGTGGAACCCTCCTTTGAGTTTGTACTTACACAAATAGATTCTCTGAAGACTGAGTTCGCCGATATTGAAGCGGATCTTTACGACCAGCTGGCTATCGAAGGTCAACTTAAGACACTAGATGCGTTGTCATTACAAAAAGCGGTTGATTGTGTGGAGTCAGCATCTAAGCATTTAGAGAGTTATGTCATCACGCCCGATGTAAAATCGGTGGTCATAGCCATGCTTATGCTTGATATCAAATTGGAATATCGAAAATTTTCGTCGATATGCCCACGATTGGTGGGAAAAAAGATCTCAGAGCTTGGGTATCGCGCTATGTTTTTGAAGTTCTTTGACCTCGTAGAGCGTGAAATAGCGCGCTACGATAATAAAAAAGTGCCGTCTACTGACATAGCCAACCCAATAACCGCTTTAGAGAACCACATTCAACAGGAAGTCGCTAAGGAAGTAAAAAAAGTGGTTGGTCCGGTCAATAGCATCATTCAACTTCTTATGAATGACTATGCATTTCTCACATCTGTTTCAGGTGTGACAAGAGAATCTCAAACGAAAGACAGATACCGTTATTTCAGGATGGCCAAGGAAACGCGAGAAGGGTATATCAAGCGCTTTAAATAAAGAGTTAAAGAAAACACGAGAAAAGGCGCTGCAGTTCCAAAATATCCCGGACCCTATGAGTGAGTTGTTGGGTATAGATATTGGTGTGAATAAGGACGAAGAAATCGCGTCATTGTCGAAAAAAGTAGACAGTTTAGAGTCCGTCAATACAGAGCTTCAACGGGAAAATATCCGATTGAAGAAATTATTGGCCACCTCAGGGTTGTGAATATATATGTTCTGGCTAAATCAATGTGCGGGAAGTAGGCAGGCTCCGACAGATAAGAAGTGGGCGCTACAAACAACTAAAATCGACGTAGCTTGAACCATGGAATATATGTTCATAATACTCACAGCCATAACCACATAAGAGGTTTAAGAGTGAATTGAGTTTATGATAAGCCAAAATATGCTCGCTCGTGTTGAGAAAAAAATGACTGGTAACAAGTATCAGGGTTTTTCAGGTTTGAATGAACGGTTGTTTTTGACATTATCTAAACTCTTTGTTGAAGAGTTTCACGGAATTATTTTGTAATGGATACAATAAAGGAATACTCCATACAATATGCTTATGCAATGGATGCTGACGATACACTTATTCACATCACTCAAGCTTCGCACTTACAGCAGTATACCTGCCCTGGGTGCAGTGGAAAACTTACGCCAGTTTTAGGTGAGCAGAAAGCCAAGCACTTTCGCCATTTTCAAGATTGTTGTTCTTCTGAAACCTATCTTCACAAATGTGCTAAAGAAGCTTTTTTGTATTGTTACACTCACGCTCTGAGTGTGGCTAAGCCAATTACTTTGAAGTTAGAACGTCAGGTTCGTTGCACTGGGGGCCGTTCAGCGCTTTTGAGTGATCTAGAGTTTCGTTGCCAGAAAAAAGAGCCGGCTACTTACGATATGACGAAACTTTTTGATACCGCTGAACTAGAGAAATACGATAACACCCTTGGGTTAAAACCGGATATCATGTTAAGTGATTCAGGAACCAGCAGACGTTGCTATGTAGAGATATGCGTAACACATCCTTGCTCCGAGGAAAAAATAAATAGCGGCATTCCAATTTTAGAATTCAAGATCACTTCAGAATCAGACATTCAAATGTTACTGAGTGGTACGTATGCAGCCGCTGATGAGCGACTGAAGCCTTATAACTTTTCACCAAAGCCAAAAACTCAAGATACATGCAGCGGATTGTGCACAGCTGGCCATATTGAGATGACAATGTGGAGCATGAATGAAACGGGACGTTTGAAGTTAGAATATGCTTCCTTGCAGGACGTTGATTTAGGGTTTTACTCATCCTCGAATACTTGGCCAGCATCACTATCCTCTGAGGAAACAGAAAAGCGATTAATAGGCTTGATTAATGATATTGATCCGAATCATCAATACCGATTATGTTTACGTTGCAAATATTCAACCCGGTGGGATAGTGGTTATATGAATTGCACTAAAAAGTCGAAACGAGTGCCATACACTGAAGCACGACAATGTTCAGAATACGAGAATAGTAGATGAGCAAGCGTCTAACGTGGGAACAGAAAGCCGTCGTTCAACATTCTGATGGTAACGCTCTGGTTAAAGCAGTGCCGGGTAGTGGTAAAACAACAACATTGGTTAAGCGTATTGAGCGATTGGTAAAAACAGGACTTGCTGAAAACTCTATCTTGATATTAATGTACAACAAATCTGCACGAGAAAGCTTTGAAAAAAAATTAGAAATAGCACTAAAGCCCCGTTCAACCCCAAGAGTTCACACATTTCACAGCTTAGCATTGCACATTGTTAAATTAGCAGAATACAAGCAGCTAACGAAAAGGAGAACCTTGCTTCCACCGGAAGACCGCCGATATGAACAAGTGGTAAAGCAAGCTTACCGAGCAGGCTTTAACCATGAAGAAAACTTTGTTCCCCAAGAAGATATTGAAGACTTTGAGTTATTTGTTCAACGATGCCGGGCTGAAGGTATTACACCGAATGATGTGTCCTCAGATCCAATACTGAGCGAAGAAAAGCCAGAGCACCTAAGGGCGTATCGTCGATACTGCGAGCTCTTAGACGAGCAACACTTACGAACGTTTGATGATTGCTTAATTGAGGCTGTTTTTTTGCTTAATAAGGACCCTACATTGTTAACTGGCTTTAGACATATCATTGTTGATGAATATCAGGACGTTAATCATATCCAAAATGAGCTGATAAGAGCTATTGCCAGACCGAACTCGTCCGTGATGGCAGTAGGCGATATCAATCAGTGTATTTACGAATGGCGAGGCGCTAGGCCTGATTTTATCGCTGGTCTTTTTGAGCAATACTTTACCAACACCAAAGTGTTTCACCTGTCATGTACATTTAGATTTGGGCATAAAGTATCTTTGATGGCAAACTCAGTAATTCGCCGCAATAGCACAAAGCTCAGCAACCTGTGCATTAGTCACCCCACGACGCCTCGTTCTGAGGTCAATTTGTATTTTGAAGATAATGTTTACAATATGCTTCGTGGCTTACAGACGAGCACCCAGACACAGGCTATTTTAGCTCGGACGAAAGCAAGCCTCGCTGAGGCTGAAATCGCATTACGCATGAACAAATTACCTTATCGTTACCTAAATGGGACTTCATCAATACACACTCGTGCCGAGATCGGGATGGTGGTGGTTGGTATGTTGATTTGTATTCACGGTGATTTACATCTTTTGGAAAAAATGCCACATAGGCAGTCAATTATTTACGGTTTTTTGAGGCAGGCGGGGTTCAAATGGAAGAAGGGACAACTTAATGAAGCTCGTGAAGAAATGTGCCGACCTGAATCTGATATATGGAAAGTCTTGGAAAATATTTTGGGGAAAGCCCAATATCAATATGAACTGCTTAAACGTTTTAAAGCTGTTTGCAATAAGTTTGATGAAAATGCACCTGCCATTGATGTGTTTATGGCTTTAAAGGGAGCAGGATTGATGGTTGGTGTGGGCACAGGCGGCGTGTCCCGAAGCGATTCGAACGATCAGAAGCGTGGTGCTTTCAGAATGGAACAGGTGCTTGCGTCGAGTAACGTCACTGCGCTTGAATTTTTACGACTTATCTTGGCTCCTGCCCAGCGTAGTGATGGTTCAGATATCGTTCTTTCTACTCTTCATGCCTGCAAAGGACTTGAGTGGGATAACGTGATATTGATAGGTCTTTATGAAGATGACTATCCGGGCAATAACCAAAGCAAAAGTCAAAATCCATCGGTACTCCCTGAACTCGAAGAAGACCGCCGCTTGTTTTATGTGGGAATTACTCGGGCAAAACAAACCATCAACTTGGTTGTACCGAAAGATGATGGGTTACGAAAGTGGATTAGTAACGCATGGGATTCGACCCCGAAGAAAACACCTATAGCGACACGCTTTGTATATGAAACAGGCTTTACAGCTTGCAGACAAACTGGCGACGCGATGTACAGTAACTCAATTAATTCCCGAGAGACAGAATTTAGCAAATTTCATCAATGGTATGTAAGAGATTTTAAGCGTTTGAAAGTTTGATGAAATAGTATTCAAGTAACGTTAAGGCCTAATTTGGCTTTTGATGATTTTACTGTAAAAAATTGAACAAAATTGGTAGCTTTATATTGTTTTATATCTAAAATATATAATTATAAACAATATGTGAAAAAGGTTATAAAGCGATGGACAGATGGCACTATCCTCGGCACAAGCTGTGTGACTATATTCTGCAAGGTATGCAACAGGGGCTTCTCGAGAGGGTTACCTTTTTTGCCCCTCGCAAGCGAGGTAAAACCCAGTTTATTACGCGTGATGTTATTCCTGCCTGCGACAACATTGATGTGTTACCGATATACATCGATTTCTGGTCAGATAAAGACTCGCCCCAGAATGCCTTTATTGACGCTGTCACGACCACGCTTGAATCACGTCGCAATCTATTTTCCAAAATCCTGGCAAAGCTCAAGTTCACACCAGCTGTATCATCGTCTGGCGTCACGGTTAAAGCGGAAGCAAATGCCACGAGTGCACAGCGCCCCACCCTGCATTCGGTGTTTGATGCGCTTAATACCCATGACACGCCTATCCTGTTATTGCTTGATGAGGTTCAGCATCTTGCGACGTCTGCTGACTATGCGAGCTTTACCGCAGCCCTGCGAAGCTTCATGACTGCGCGAAGTGATAACAAGATAAAAGCCATTTTCACTGGCTCGTCACAGGAAGGGCTTAATAAGCTATTTAAAAACACCAAAGCCCCCTTTTATGATGCAAGCCAGACTATTCCTTTCCCACAACTGGATAGAGATTTCGTTATTCACCAGCTGGGGGTGTTTAAATCTGTGACCGGTGGGCGTGAACTCGATGAGGAAACGGCATTCTCAATCTTTACGCAGCAACAGTTTCATCCAGCGCGGTTCTCTGAAATGCTTAAATATATGGCACTTGAAGGGATTTACGATATACAGGTCGGTTTTGATGAGCATGACCAGCGTTACCTATTAAATGAGCGCAGTGAATTTGCTAAGTCCATTGAGCAACTCAATCCGCTCGATAAAATTCTACTCAAATTACTAGCCAAGGACTGGAACAAAGGACTGTACACGGATGAAACGAAAAGTGTGCTGGAATCTGAACTGGGTAAGCGCCCCAGTAATCCATTGATTGGCGCAGCGTTGACACGCTTGGCTGAACAGGACCTTATTTATAATGAATCGAGGGGAGTGTGGCTGGTGGCTGATCCTTCCCTTAAATCATTCATGTCAGACAACTAGCGTACAAGTCGAAGAGCAATGTTCACCCTTTTGTTCTTCCATTTCCACTCCGAAAAAATGCATTAATACAATGTTGTCTTACATACCTAATGGGGTGGACGTGTCATGGATTTTCAAAATTTTGAAAACATCAAAAATCATATTATTCATATTCATAGCATGGCAAGACTAATTAGGTTTGCTTGTGCTAGGTAAGTTTACTGTGGTGTTGAAGAGGATATTAAAATTCACGCCAGAATGTTGGTGCTTAGAACAATGGTGTCATTGAATTTGCACCCTCAATTCGACTTAAGCGATATGACTGAAGAGCAACAATCTGAGCTAATTTCGCTAGCTACTGATGCACTTCGCGATTTTGTCCCTTTATCACCAGACAGAGCAGCTCATAACACAGGCACGCAAGTACGTGAAATCTTAACGTCGGGTTTCTGATGGCATCATAGCTGCGTTAACACTTCACGATCGGAATATCACTCCAACGTGTAGTTGCGCGCTTTGTTAGGAATTGCCTCTTCATCTCATGTTTTTTATCAAACCCTTTTGAAACGACCTGAAGGGTGCTTTTTCCATATCTATCATTGACGGCATCGAGTACGTTCATCAACGCTGGCTTATCTTCGTTTATGCTAAAAAGGTCGGCTTGATAGTTTGCTGCAGGTATGATTTCTACAATCCCTACGCCGCAACGGTAAAAGCATACGCCTGGCTTAAATATTTTGTCGATAATGGCAGGGAGTGCGTTCGTAACAATCCGTGTGTCCATTGTCGGGACCGCAAACGGGTGGTAAATCGACTTGCGGTAATAAGCGGTATCGTCGTGTGGCGAGTTAGAGGCAAATACAGTCATCGCTTTAGTTAAACTTTTTTGCCTGCGTAGTTTACGCATAGCGCTCTCACAATGTCCCACTAAGGCTTTATGTAAGTCTCTCTTATCAGTTACCCGGGCGCCGAAAGTCCGTGTGCTATATATTTGTTGCTTGTCGGGCCTGACGTCATCCCACTTGATTCGAATTTCGCCGTTAAGCTCCCTCACGGTGTTTTCCACAAGGATAGAAAACTGTTTCCTCATACGTGCCGATGTTTGAACTGATAGCTGGTGGGCAGTATGAATACCAAGTAGGTTTAATTTTCGCCCTAGCCTGTTTCCTATTCCCCAGACGTCCGTGACGTCCATTTGTTTGAGTATGCTGATACGCTCTAGCTCGCTGTCTATGACAGCGACACCATTGTAGCCAGGTAGGCGCTTTGCGGCATGACTGGCTGCTTTAGCAAGTGTGGGAGTTATCCCCCCGCCTGCCCCAACTGGTAAGCGAACCTCTTTCCATACTGTACGCCTGATATCCCTTCCTAAATCCAGCCAGCTATCATGGGAAAGATGCGTATCAAAGCGGGCAAACAGTTCATCTATGGAATAAACATAAATATCATCAGCGAATTGGCTGATCGTATCCATCATCTTGGTACTAAGCGAATGATAAAGCTCGTAGTTAGAACTGGTCACCACTACGCCATGCTTTTTAATCAAATCCTTAACTTGGAAGTACGGAACAAATTTCTTAATGCCAAGCTTTTTGGCAATAGGGCAAACCGCGACAATGCAACCGTCGTTATTGCTAAGGGTGACCACGGGCTTATTTCTAAGATCAGGTCGCATCACTTTTTCAGCGCTACTGTAAAAGCCAGACGCATCGCAGAGAAAGTACATCATGCCCCTATTTTCTTATTAAGTGGCGTGTGGATCCTAACCGAACGAGTCACCACGCCCTCGAGTGAGAAATCATCCCCTTCTTTGATGAAATAGGGTTTAGCACCAACCTGAGACGAAATAAGGGCCCTTCGCTCTATATCAATTTTCTTGCAGCAAAATACCCCATTTAACACAGCCACGATGATGGACATATGCTTTACTTGTTGCGCTCTTGAGATAACAAGTATGTCGCCATCGAAAATCCCATCCAGTTCCATTGAATTCCCCTGTGCTACGCCTATCCATGTGACAGAGGGTTTATCGATAAGCAGTTCATCTAAACTCAATTCCATTTCAATGTATTCAGCAGCAGGGCTTTCAAATCCTACCAATCCTGCTTGCGCTTTTACTGGGATAACCTTCATAACACTCTAAAGCTGTACAAATATACAGTTATTGTATTTTCAACCTATGGTAGCCGTCAAATTACATTCGTTTATCTCAGGTGAAAAATGTTCAAAGTAATACCCTGTTAGCGTTACATTTTGTCGGTAAAAACATAAAAATTAACACATTAGTTTATGGTATAAATGCTTTGGAAAGGAAGAAAACATGGAAAACACAAGTATGGAAAACACAGAAAGGAAATATGAACTCGCGGGCTTTCGTGAGCGGTTTGGCGCAGCGTTAATCGACACCGGCATACTGCTACTTATAACGACCCCATTACTTTACGGGATATATGGCGGCGCCTATTGGACATCGGGAGAGACCATAATGGGGGTTGCGGATTTTATTATCAGCATTGTGTTCCCGTTTGTCGCTACGGTCGCGTTTTGGGTGTATAAATCAGCGACCCCGGGAAAAATTGCGCTAAACCTTTGCGTAGTCGATGCTGAAACTGGCGCTAAACCAACGTTGCAACAGGCTGTAATTCGATACTTTGCCTACATTTTATCGACCCTCCCCCTTTTCGTTGGCTACCTATGGGTGATTTGGGACCCCAAGAAACAAGCATTTCATGACAAATTAGCTAAGACCCTGGTTGTACGTCCTCAGGAACGACGCGTCAATGAGGTCAGTTTTACACGCTAGAGGTTTTAACAACTCCGTCGTTTTCATAAAGAATGCGATAGGGAAAAATTAAGCAAAATAGCGCAGGGCGGTGCCATCTCATGAGAGTTAATACATCGTTAGAAGACCATGTTAAGAAAAACATCGGTGGTACCATAGTTTTTAACAATGGGTGCTGGATAGACCTAACTGAAGAGGATGGCATGTTTTGGGGTATAACCCCGTATGGTGAAACCTGGGGATGTAGCGCTGCAGATAACGTTGTTGAATCGATTGTCAATTGGATAAGTTACTGGGACAAGCCACGAACAGAAACCGGCGCCCTAATTAAGCTCTTTAAGAGTGATATGGATCAGTCGCCACTTAAACTGCCACTTTCATAAGTAGAGCTAAATCAAATCTGAGAGTCTCTTATGTACGTAAAGCGGAAGTTGGCCTTTACATATTTTTCATGTATATGAGCGTTCAAAAAAACATCAATTGTTTTGTAAAGGTGGAGCTAGCATAAGCGCTAGCTCTAACATATTAGGTTCGATTAAGCTGCGCAACAGGATAATTCAGATACGTCTTTATTGAAGGTTTGAGCGCATAGTTTTAACCCCTCTACCATTGTCAGGTAAGGAAATAGTTGTCCTGCTAATTCTTCAACTGTCATATTGTTGATAATGGCAATTGCTACGCTTTGAACAAGCTCACCACCTTCATGAGCCAATATTTGTGCGCCTATCAGCTTACCTGTGGATTCCTCTGCAACTAATTTAATAAACCCGTCAGTTTCAAAATTAGCTAATGCTCTAGGCACATTTTCCATTGGTAACACCCGACTTATCGTACTAATGCCTTGCTGGTTCGCTTGAGTTTCAGTTAATCCTACCGTAGCTACTTGGGGATCGGTAAAAATAACGGCAGGCATAGTCGTTAGATCTAAATTCACATCACCACCAGTCATATTCGTTCCTGCTCGGCTGCCTGCGGCTGCCGCTACGTAAACAAATTGTGGCATGTTCGAGCAGTCACCTGCTGCATATATACCTTCGACATTTGTTTGCATCTTTTCATCGACCATTACTTCGCCTCGCTCGGTAACTTGTACACCCACCGCTTTTAAGTTGAGTTTTTCTGTATTGGCATGACGTCCCGTTGATACAAGTAGTCTGTCAGAGGTGATTTGACCGTTGTTTGAGTCGATAATAAATTGTTTACCATCGTGGGCAATGTTTTTGGCACTCGTATAAGTAAGAACATTGATGCCTTCTTTTTTGAAACATTTCTCCAGTTCTTCACCTAATAATGGATCTTCACGATATAGTAAGGTATGCCTTGCAAGCACCGTCACTTCAGAACCCAACCGACGATACGCTTGAGCGATTTCCAGTGCCACTACTGATGAGCCTATAACAACCAAATGCTCTGGTAAATCAGTTGCAAATAGTGCTTCTGTTGAAGTCCAATAAGGCGTACCGCTCAACCCATTGATTGCTGGAATGGTGGGAGTAGATCCCGTAGCAATTAAAATTTTATCCGCACTGATTTCTTGTTGATCACCGTCTGGTTTATCAATAATCAGAGTGTTGGCGTTTTTAAAGCGTGCATAACCTTTGATAAGATTCAAAGAAGGGTTTGTATCTAAGATGTTCTGATATTTAGCATGTCTCAACTCCTCAACACGTGCCGATTGTTGCTGCGACAATAATGCTCGATTTAATTGCGGCTGGTGATTTTCAAGACCTGCAAATGGATTGTTACGTTGTTGCTCCGCGAGTTGTGCGGCTCTGATCAATATTTTTGATGGCACACAGCCTACATTTACGCAGCAGCCACCTATAACGTCTGCTCCCTCAATGATGGTAACTTTTGCGCCACCTTCAGCAGCCTTGGTTGCACAAGCGAATGCGCCAGATCCACTGCCAATAATGGCAACATGCAGATGTTTTTTATTTGATACAAACTGATCAGATGCACAACAAGAATCCTCCTGCGCATGAGATTGGTAGCCCTCTGACTCTAAGGCGTCAATTGCACTCTGGACGTTGAAATCTTCTGACGGAGTGATTGAGACTAAACTCTCTTCATAAGAGACTGAAACGTCAAGTACGCCTTCTAGTTTGATTATTTTATTGTGAACCTTAGGTGCACAACTGGGGCATGTCATGCCTTGAATACTTAACTTAATCATTTTAACTCCTTAGCGCCAATATTGTCAGTTGTGTCACATGTGCCATCATAGCGATGGTAAGCAGGTGAAAATATATCCCATAGCGATACCAAGACCATTAACCCTAGTGCTGAATAGGTTACGTATGTACTCCACCCATATTTAAACCAAGGGTACAAAGACAATAGTAAAAGGACGGGAGCTATCATACCGATGGCGCTTCGTCGCCATTGTTTATGACTCAGCCACCCTAAACCATTTAGTACGAGTACAACCCAAGCAAAAAAGGGCAATAAGGTATTGATAAACAGTCCTTCCCACTGACTCAGGAATCCCATTCCAATTGCAGCGCCTAAGCTGGCAATTGCAGGGAAACACATCGCACACCCCATCGCGGAAACGAGCGCTCCAATAGCACCTGCTTTTTCTCCAAAACGTGTGGTTATATTCAGTAGTTTCTTCATAAGACTACTTAACTTTCTTGGATGGGTAGCCCGCATTCGTTGTGGCATCAGTGAGTGCTTTGATGGTGGCCTTTTCGTCATCAAATGTTACCAACGCTAATTTAGTGTCATACGATACTTTGGCGAGTTTCACACCATCAACGTTTTCTAAGGCTTTTTTAACGGTAATCGGACAGGTCACACAGTTCATGGTAGGAACTTCCAGCGTAACCGTTTGTTCTTTTGCCACAACAGACGCCGCCGACACGCTAAGTAATAAACAAGTTATTAATTTTTTCATAATGATATTCTCCGTTTTAAAGATTTTTCGAAAACTTACGCAAACCAAATGATCCAGTAATTACTCGTCACAAGGACAAGTGCGACTAGTGCTGATACCCAAAAAGTGACTTGTCTGCGTTTTCTTGTTTTTGGAATTGCACATGCAGTGCCTTGCTCACATTTTTCGATAGGTCGATGAACTTTCCAGCCTGCGAACCCAAATGCAGCAATAACCAAAACTATAAAGATTGGTCTGTATGGCTCTAATAGCGTTAGGTTACTTATCCAAGAACCGCTAATGCCGAGTAAAAGCAAAACCAACGGTCCAGCACAGCATAATCCTGCACCAATGGCTGCAATTACCCCACTAATCAAAGGTAAGTTTGAATCTTGGTTCAATTTTTCATACTCCAGTTTATGAACTTAACTAGAGTATGAATGCCGTATCTAGGTACGGAGTCAAGCGTTTTTTGTTATTTTGAATTCGGTTGAAGTGAGTCAATGACTGGGCAGGTGTTTTTATCGGCATTAGAATGACATAAACCAACCAACTCGGTTAACGCCTTTTGTAATTTTTTTAAATCACTGATCTTATCGGCTACAGATTCTAGCTTGGCTTCAGCCAAATCTTGAACTTGGCTACACGGGGAGTCGTTTAATTTGAGTAGATTCTCGATCTCCTTTAGAGAAAAACCTAGTTCTTGGGTTCTTTTGATAAATCTGACTCTGTTAACTATTTCATCAGAGTAGTGTCGGTAGCCTGTTTCTGGCTTTGTGGGTTGTTCAATTAAACTTTTGCGCTCGTAAAAGCGGATAGTTTCGACATTCACCCCAACTTCTTTTGCCAGTTTGCTAATAGTTCTGTTTGGCATAATGTGGCCTACTTTTGATAAATTCTCATTTCATTTTACATATATGCTGCTTATATCGACACGGTAAAATTAGTAACAGTAACCCTATCGATTATCTACTATTCATTCAAAATGGTTGTGGAGAAGGGTTCGCCGATTTAAAGCTTTATACTTTTGTAAAGCAGAATAAAATGTACATCGACAACCGACGAATATCGCTTGCTTTTTAGCTCTAATGGCTGCGGTGCACAGCGTATGTCTGTAAAGTTTTCTCCTGTACATAACCAAGACAATTAGCAAATCACACAAACCAAAGGTTCAATTAGAGTGAAACGCGCTAACAGACACTATCCGGCACACTCCAGAGATGCATTCTTGTAGGTGGGGATGAAAGCAATATTGCTTAAACCGGAAGTCCAAATGATGACCTGAATGTCCGCTGTTTGTCTTTAGGCGACCTTGACTATCAAACCAGTTTCTACCAAGTTTTGCACAAATCGGAAATGTCGCTCTCTGGATGAAATTTCAATATCCAACCTTAGAATGCAAATAGCCCAAATAACATTGATGAAATGAGTTTATTCCGAGTGGTAGGCGGCGCAGAACATAATTCTGTTAGTGGCCAGATACGCTCCAGTTGCTCTCTTGCTTTAAAAATACATTCCATGCCCAACTGACCTTTATTAATCTTGTATTTTCGCGTATTGCACTTCAAAAGCGTCTACAGCGTGCAATTTTAAAAACCTTGCTAGATTGTCCAGGCGCCATGTCCGCAGCGCATCAGAACGGCCATGGCGCATAACGTATGCTGTTTTAGTATCAGCGTTAATTGCAAAAACAAAAAACTTAAGTTCATCATCTTTACTTTCCTGAGCGATGACTTTGGTGATCGCTTTATCGGTGAGTCGCTCAGCAAATGCACCTTCTTTTAAATGCAATAAACTATTCATAATAAACAATATGCCGTAATGTTTGATACATAATGGCATATTGTCTTGATTGAACGCTAGAGGTTGTTGATCTTTGTATGAAAAGCAGCCGGCATAGCAAC
>TARA_B100001057_G_scaffold344204_1_pt1 | contig 13984 bp, 9 predicted proteins | sample TARA_B100001057 | Tara Oceans TARA_B100001057 (sample SAMEA2621839) | marine metagenome | biome: marine biome (ENVO:00000447); feature: surface water layer (ENVO:00002042); material: "saline water (ENVO:00002010), including plankton (ENVO:xxxxxxxx)" | depth 5 m
TTAGCTTGTAGGGTTTCTATTAATTCTTGTTGTTCTTGGATTGCTTTCATTAGTCGTATCCATTATCGTTACAAAATTGTTCTAGCTCTGCAGTGTCACAACCTTCAGGATAACTGAATTGTGTTTTGATTTCTGCTTTTTTATTTTGCCAAACAGATTTTTCTATTTCGTCATTTAAAAATAAAGCCATTAAAGGGTCTGCTTCTTTTTTATAAGCGTGTCTTCTTTGACTCCTTGCTGTCATATATTGTGCTGCTTGTATTTTAGTGACTGCCATTTTATTCTCCTATTGCTAATGGTTGTAATGTAGCAACACATGAAATAGCACTACCAGAGTATGAAATAGCTGCACTTAATACTGTACCTGAAGTAGTAACTGTAAAATTTTCATTTTCTAATGTTTCAACTATGGCACAAACAGAGTCATCAACACCTAATATTCCAACAAACCTTGTTCCATAACTACCACCTGTTCTTACTAGAGTAAACATATAAAGTCCATCACCCCCAGAGGCACTTTGACCATCATTGGAAATATTAGAAGTGTCAAAAACTGCACTAGCAGAAGTGCTTATGCTCAATCTGTTGAAACCTATACCAATATTGACTCCATTACCAAGTCTTAAAGATGGAGTCATTGATGCATCTGTATAGTTTCCACTTGGAAAAGTATTACCAATAAGAACATCGCCACCAGCTAAAGTTAAAGGTGATTGTTCTGCTCCATCTTTATAGGTTTTGAAATACAAAGTTGAATCTTCTGAGCCATCACTAACATCTGTTACTTGCCCAAAAATATTTATTAAATCTATAGCTTGACTAGCATCATTTTCTCCTCTGAATCTAATAATACCCAAAGAATCATCATCAGCAGGACTTGCACTGTTTCTGTGTAGTACCAAATCAGGTGCGTTACTGCTTCCTGCTTCGGTGCTTTCTATAATTACTGCATCACCTGACCCTGTAGTAGAAACTGTTAAAGGTGCAGATGGACTTGAAGTACCTATACCTAATCCTGTTGAATCTATGATTGCTCGTTCAGTGCCACCAGTATCAAACCTTATTTTATCTTCGTCAGAGCTTTCTTCTACTTGTACCTTGGTATCACCATCGGCATCTTTTAGAATTGCTGCAGTGTCTATGTTAGTTTGAGTAAGTAAAATAGCTTCAACTTCTACTCCAGTCGGTGGTGCAGTACTAAAAGTTAAAGTAGTACCTGAAACACTGAAAGTAGATTTATTCTGATAGACACCATCAAAAAATACTTGCACGCTGTTTTCATTAATAGGTTCGAGAGGTAAAGTTAAAGTAGTATCACTGTTATCTCCAGTCATAGTAGCAATCACTACATTAGTAGCACTACGTAAACCTTTAATAGAATAAGCAGTAACAACCCTACCAGAAGCAGGAGCTGTTGCTAAAGTTAAAGTTGTATCAGATACGGTGTAAGTATTGTGAGCTTGAAAAACACCATCAATAAAAACTACTAAATCATTTTCATTAGTGACCGCTTGATTTAAAGTAAATGCGGTGGTTGAAGCATTAGCGGTAGTAAAGATATTAGTATGAACGGTGTTATCACTTCGGATGTGATCGATCGTACCAGAAGTAAATCTTAACTCTGCTTTATTGCCTGAACTAAAAGCTCTAGCAGAAGTGCCTTCTTGAGCTCGAACTACAGTTAAATTTATGTTGCCAGAGTTTCCAGAACAAGTAGTAACCTTAACTATCTCGTTGTTAATGTCGTCATCTAGGGTCATTAAGAAAAAAGTTTCTGACCCCGCTAAATCTACTGCAGGAAATACACTACCTTCCGTTACCGGAATAGTGGTTGTAGAGTTATTTACTCCACTCGAAAGTGTTGTTTTGGCATTGTTCTTAAAAACAATTCCCACAGTATAACCTCCTTTTTATTAACTAACGGTTACTGTCCAGGTAATTGTCATAGAATCTGCTGAACCTTTGTTTACTACAGAAAACTCTGTACGACAAAGCATAGTACCGCCAGAAGAGGCATTTAAAATACCTGCTTCAGTAACTGCACCTGTGCCCGTACCCGCTGCAAAAGTAGCCACGTAAGTAACCACAGCAGCAGAAACGTTAGTACTTGTAAGAGCAACTCTTCCAAGTTCTGTTTCTACAGCAGTGTCGCTGGCAGCCGGGTTAGTTGTACCCGAACCAATAGCCATATGTGACATAGCTGTTGCTGAGGCGTCTTTCATACGTGAAGCAACATAGCCTTTACCTGCGGTAACAACTATATTGTCAACTTCTTGTACGATTTCACCATTTAGGGCTATTGCTAATTTACCCTTTAAGTTTAAACCATCATTTATCATGCGTTTGCTCCATTAATTTAATACACTAGTGTTGAACGCTGCAGTGTTTAGTACGCTGGAAGCTCCAGATACAAAAAGAACACTGAGCGATTCGGATATTGTAGCACTATCTGAAAGAGATTTGCTAGAACTTAAAGACTGAATAGCTTCACTTAGACTTGGAGTATCAGAAGCTCCAACATTTCCCCCTACAATACTAGCCTCTGAGACACTTATACTGTCTGCAATTGCTTTAGCTACAATCAATGCAGCTTGTTCTGCTACAGACACGGTGTCATTTACTCCCGGTTGAACAGTTACAATAGGGCTATCCGACATAGAAACTATGTTACCTTTTTGCATATTTATGTCAGTTTGCAGGTCATCACTAGCACTAGCAGTGTCATCTAAAGTATAAGCATCAGATAGAGCTCTAACATAACTAACTACTCTTGCTAAAGATTCTGCCACACCTAAATCACCTAGGGCACTAATATTAGCTTGTCCACCCATACCTGAGTGAATACTGCAATAGTAATATAAAATTGAAGGAGTAGACCCAGTTACTTGAATACGGGTGTACGCACCTGAAGATCCTGGAGAACCATTTGTAGTAACATTAGTGGTATAGGCACTACCACCACCATGGGTACCATTAGAAGTAGTAGAAAGATTAAGTGGGTGTCCTGAATTACTAGAGTGAGACTGGTCAAAAGTGTAAGTTGCACCTACGGTAAGCGCCACGGTTGCCTGTTGTACACCATCTATATAATATTTATTACCAGAATCTGTACTAACTACTGTTACTGTAAAAGTTTGGTCACTACCTGACGGACTGTCATCTACAGCTTTACCCACAGCCTTAGCTTCACTTTCTAGGATGGTTGTAGTATCGCTTTGTGTTGTTGATAATGCTAAAACAGTAGACTCACTTATAGTTGGCGTATCAGTAAAAGTTCTAGAGTAAGTTACTACCCTAGAAAAACTCTCTGCTACAGATAAAGCATCGCTAACAGGCCTACTTAAACCCAGTGCTGGTGCATCGCTGAGACCTAAACTATCTGCTGCAGAAGTCGAAAAGCTTATAGCTGCTGATTCAGCTAAATTAATTACGATTGCGTTAGGATGTCCAGAACCAAAAATTAAGTTTTTACTATCAGCATCTAAAAATACGTTAGCCGCATTTAAGGATACAAAACTTAAATCATACTTTAGAGCAACGCGAGATAACGCTGTTGCTCGTAGCCGGACGCTGGAAAATACTGCTTTTAAGGCCATTAATCAAAATCATCTCTTACTTTAAACTTTATTAAGTCCTGTACAGTTTGAATAGCACCAGCGTTAGTGGTGTGTTCTATCTCACCTTCATAAGTACCAGCAGCTGTCCATGTGCCAGAAGGAAAAACAACAGCACACGCTCCTGTGCTTGCATTAGTTATTTGAGCGGTAATCGTACTTAAAACAGTAGTTTTACCTACTTCTCTAATACGTAACTTTACTGTTGAACCCGATAGGGTAACTGGACCCCATGTAGTGCTGTCTTCAGGGTCTAGAGTCTTACCCGAAGCTGCAGTATTACTGTCTTTTAGCGTAAAATTTAACTCGGGTAGGGTATCTCCTACTACTAATTTTATTGAATCTGAATATGCCATAATTACCTCATTATATACTAATATGATCCAAAGAAAGGCAGGAAGTCCTTGAACTGCGCATCATTTTTTATAATATCTTCAAATCTTTGTACGGTTGGTCCTAACAACGGAGTGTAGAACTCATCACCAAATCTACCAGCTTCCATCATTGGAAACAACATAGTAAAGGCTCCTAAAGCACCTGAACGATCAGTAGCTTCAATTAAATATTCACTATTACTCATATTGTTGTTTCTAAATTTACGTGAATCAAAAGCAAAAGCATCAGTTCTATCATTAAAATCAACTGCCCCTGTTACAGGTGAAAACAAAAACTTCATCAACTCTCTTAACTCCATACCAGCTACAGCTAAAGGTAATAAAGAAGTAGCAGCAAAGACAGCTGGCATAGCTGCAGTAGAAATCTTACCATCACGACGGAAAGTGCTTTGAGTGTTTCTTATTACACCCCCTACTATATTTTTACCGTAAGCGTAGAAGAATGATTTAAGTTGGAATACTAAGGCAAAGTAAGGGTTAGAAGCCCAAACAGGTCGCTCTGCAGCGTTTGGTCTAACAATAGACTCTTCTACAAATCTGCCAATTGCTAACTGAACTCGTTGTCCAGCTTCAGTTTCAAAATTAAAATCATCTGCTTGTACTGCTTTTACATCAGCAGCAGTTACACCTAGCTCACTTAAATATTCTTGTGACTTTGCTGAATTATCATTAGCGTGTTTAAGTAAAAATTGTTTACCCATGCCCGCAGCAAAAACTCTGGTAAATTTAGTATATTGTTCTAATAGAGTGTATTTAAAAAATTGCTGGGTATAAAACTTAGTATTTTCTGTCATGTAACCCATCTCAGCAGCGTTAATATACATGTGTGCTACTGAATCAAAAGAAACCACTCCTACGTCACGAGCAAAAGCTTCCATTTCTTTACGATTACCGAAGTAATTACGCATTTCGGAATTAAAAGTTTTAGAGAATAAAAACATTTCTTTTGAACGTAAAGTTGGACCAGCTAAATCTGGTAACGAAGCTATTGCAGCAAAACTTAAATAAGTTACTGCATTTAACATCAATAAATAACTTTGCGTAGTTCTTAACCAGCCGGGCATGTCCATACCTGCTCTACCTAACATAGCTTGTACAGCTTTACGTGCGTGTGAACGTTTTTTAGGGTCTTCAATTCTGTTTAGTAAAACTTCAGTTGCTTCTGCACCTTTTAACTGTTGGCCAGCTTTAAATTTTTTCGGGTCTTTTGCTGCATCTTCGGCCGTAACTGTAACTTGTACAGAATCTCGATATTCTGTTTTTTTAACTACTTCACTAACATACTTTCTAATTGCATGGTGTGGTGGTACTAATAAATCAGGTTCCCCATTGGGATCATCTCTAAGTTCAGAGTTATCATTAATATTACTAAAAAACTCTGCTCTTTCTTTTTGCATACCAATAGATATATCTTGCAAGTTATCATTAGCTACATCTGCCACACCATCAGTGTTTTCGTTGTAACGAATCATCTTCTCAACTGCATCTTCTAAAACATTTCGATCAGTATTAGGGTTGTTTCTCTCTAATACATCTACTAAACGAGAACGTGCGGCAGGATCATTTTCTAGTAACGACATATCAAACTGTCTGGTAAAGAAGTTAAGACGTTTAAACTTAGCTAGCTCTGGGTCTTTGTTACCTACATAACTCCAAAAGTCATCAAAAAAATCTAAAACTGCTTGAGCTTGTGTTCTATTTTCTGGGTTTTGTAATGCCGTACCAGCAGCAAGTCTCTCTGCATCACGAGTAACTTCATCTATTCTAGTTAAATCAGCATCAGTTGGTTCACCTGTTAGATTAAAAATATCATAAAACTTATTTATATTGGTATATTGTATTAAAGGGTGTTTATTATAAAAACCTAAAGCCTCTTGTGTTTGAGACCTAGAGTACAAAGCTCGACCTAACTCAGGAGAGATTCTTCTTAAGTAATTATCAGCTGGAGCAAGAATACGATAAGTGAAGTCAGTTACATCTTTTGCCATTTCTGATTCAGTTATAGTACGTAAAGTTTTTTTCATTTGCGCGCCAAATCTAGTTGCGTTCTTTTTACCTACAAAACTGCCCACAAACTTTTCTGCACCAGCTACCATGTCATCAATCTGTACAGATTGTTTGACAGTGATTGGCATCTCCTCTGGTGTTAGTCCTTCACGATATTGTCTAGTTATCCCATTTACGTATTCGTTAAATTTAGGGTTAATACCAGCTCCAAATCTAGTTTGAATCTCTTGGTGTAAGCTATTAAAAAATCTTTTTATCGCTTTAGCTAAACGATTAAAATAAGCTGCAACTTTTGCTTTACCAGTACGTTTTTGACCTACAGGATCTTTTTGGTCTAATAAATACATAGCCATTTGATCTGAATACCACTCTTCAAAACCAAACTCACTATCGTATTGTTTTACGTTTTTCTTTGCATCATTTAAAAATTCTTTATACATAGAATCAAACAAAGGTTTATTTTGTTTTAGTCTATTTATTTCTTGCTTGTAAAGAACATGCCCTAACTCATGTCCTAGAGTGTAAGTTAAATTTATCTGACGACTTAAGCCTTGGTTTGCTGTAACGTCAAAAGCTTGTTCATTTAAGATAACTACCGAAGCGTTACCAAAAGTTATGACTTTACCAAAATTACTAGGATTTGCTTCCATTTCAGCTTGTTTTTGTTTTATCAAATCATTTGGTGATATTTCATTGCCTCCAGCATCACGATAGGTTTTGTTGTCAAAGCCAAAAGTTACATTATCAGTAGAAGTAACTACAAAAACTTTTTGCCTTGATTTAAAAACATTAGTAAATTTTCTACTTAAATTATTTATAAAAGCTTGTCCTGAGACATTGTTACCAGCTGCTTGTTGTAAATCAAAAAGACTGGCAGCACGAGTAGAAGCTTGTACTCCTTCTTCTATCTGAGTAGGTCTAGGTGTAGTAGTAGTTGGTTCTGCATCTCTATTTTCTTGAGCACGGTTAGCTTCTTCTATTTGCACCTGTCTAGCTCTATCTCTATTAAAAGTAACAGGAGCGCCTCTTCGTTCTAAAGTTTCAGTAAAGCCAGTTCTAGCTTCTTCAATATTTATTCTGGTGGAAGGTAACTTCCTACCACTCCCTTCTAATTCTGGGTTTAAATCTAACTCACCTGGAGCTCCTTCAATCGGATCGGTTTGCTCCATCATTCGTTCTAACTCTGTTTGGTCTGCTACTTCTGGGCTTTCATCTCCAAGAGTTGCTCTTTCTTGACTTTCGGTTTCCGTAAGTCTTTCAGATCTTTCACCTCGTCCTTCTCTAGGTTTAACTCTTACATCTCTTAAAACTTGTTCAGCACTAACAAAAGCACCTCTTTCTCCACGTACTATAGGCATTCTGGTAGCGATATCAGGACGCTCAACTGCGTCTACAACATTACCATCAGCATCACGTACTTTTATAGCATACCCATTGTTTTTTAATGCTTCTAAAGTAGGCAGCAAAGAATTTATTAAGGCTTGTTGTCTGCTCTGCCCAGCGTCTAGATTTTGTTGGTAACCTTCACGTTCAAAATTTATTACTGCTTGTTGCAACAAAGTTTGCATATTTATTTTAGGTTCACCACCGTTAAAGGTTACTTTTCTCTCACCAAAACCAAGAATACTAGGAGCTTCAGGATCAGTTATTTCAACTGTCCAACCCGGAGAAGCTTGATTTGGTGAACGTATAGTTTCTAATACTGCATCAGAAACAGCTTTTCTAGCTTGAAACTGAGCATTTTGATCACCATAAGTGTAAAAAGAAAAACGGTTAGCATCTTCTAAAGATTCACCGATTACTAAATCTGGATTAGCTGTTTTTAACTCAAAAAATTTACGCAAAGCAGAAGCTGATAAACTTTCAACTGGTTTTGGTCCAACTTCTGGGTTCCAATAATTACGTTCTTCTGGAGTAGCTAATTGTTCAATATACCTACTTCGTAAGTCGCGTAGCTCTACTGCAGCAGCAGAAGTATCAGTTTCATCAGGTACAAATTTACTTTTTTTATAACTACGTTCAGTTTCAGATAGACCTTGCACTGCACCAGTAGTAGGATCAGTAATAGTACCCTTAACTACCCCGGGAGGTAGAGTAAGAGCATCTTCTGGGGATGTGCTTGTTTCAGTATCAGTTCTAGTTGTTTCAGTATCAGTTGAGAGGTCTTGTTGTACTTCTAAATCATCTAAGTCGGGATCGTCATCAAACATACTCTCCATGTTTCTTTCTTCTATAACTTCTTCTAAGGGCCTTGTCTCTATATTCCCGTTTGGGTATTTTTGTTGTAGTTCATTACGAACTATCGCAACTTGTGGTTCTGTAGTATCTCTACTAGCAATTTGTATTCCAGCTGCGTTTCTAACTATGATTTTAGTATCTACTCCTGTTTCTTTGGTAAAGTCTTCTTGGTCTAATAAGGTAGAGGCTTGTTCATCTAAACTAGTAAAATCTTCTTTATCAAATTTAGTATCATTAGCAGCTCTTTTATTAAAAACATTTCTAATCCCTTTTAGGTTCTCAGCTGAACCTATAATTAACCCACCACGGAAAGGTACTATATCTAAATTTGAAATTTTACTTAAATCTACACCCCGTGGAATTTGAGATGCATCAGTAACCCCCGGTAAATATACCGCTTTTTTACCAAATCCAGACTCAGTACTTGTTAGTTCATCTATCTCAGCATTTATTTCAACATCTTTTTTTCTTTTAACGCTCTCTCCCTCTCCAAATCGTGCACGTTCATTTTCTATAATTGCAGCATCAACTTCTGCTTGTTCAGTGGCGGCACGAGCCGTATTTATAATTCCAGTAGCAGCGCCTCCAATTCCACCACGAGCCCCACCAGCAAAAAATCCAGCAAAAGCTGCCTCTGCTAATCTTAGTTTTGCTTCCTTTGTAGTATATTCATCATCTATTGCAAATCTTTGCGCAATTCCAAGACCTTCTTGAGCGGTTTCTGTAAGCCCTTCTGCAACTCCTGAACCAGCGAAACCCCTACCGATATCTCGTACTAAATATGCCATTGGGTTCTTTTCGGCTTTTATATATTTAGCTATTGCTGCATTCTCTGATGCAGTTATAGGTTTTTTATTTTCTATTTTTTCAACTATCCTGTAAGCTTTTTGTTCATTTGCACTTAAAGCAGCAACCCCTTTAGTTTTAGCTCTTCTTGATAATTTAGCCAAAGGCGTTCCAGCTAAAGCTGTTTTTAATATAGCTCCGGCAAATATAACTTCCGAAGCAGTTCCAAGAATTGCTTGTGGCCCACCCAAAAGAAAAGACTGATAAGCTTCCAAAGGAGTTAGTTCTCTACCCGCTTCCTCAAATTCTGAAGCAGCTTGAGAAGAACCAATAACATATTCTTGTCCAAAAGCTCCTGCTACCCCTCCAGCTTTTGCATACTGCATATAACTGTAGCCTTCATTTAATAATACTTTTTCTTGTTTTGATAATGCAGCTGGGTTTTTTACACTTTTTTTCAATGCTTCTTTTGCAACTGTATTTAAAGCCACTTTGGACCCAGCACTTAAAGTAGCTTTAGTTAATAAACCTGCTGCTGCTCCTGTAAAACCACTTGCTAAAGAACTAGTTGCTAAAGGTGTAAACTGACCTACAGATTTAACTACTTGAGTTAGAAAACCCCCAACTGTTGGTTCTGTTAAAAAACCCTCAAAATCTTGAATATTACTCATTAACTCAGAGGAGTAATTATCAAAACTTTCGGCTATTGCAGCATTTTTTTCAGCTTGTTTTTCATCACCGCTAACTACATTTATAAGTTGTTTAAATTTTCTAACATCGGAATCTAAACCAGCTTGACCTGATCTAACAGAATCTGCAAATACTCCCCCTAAAGTTTGACGCGTTGTATCAAATTGTATATCTCCAGAGGGACTAAACTCTTCTTGAAAAGCTCGAGCTCTTTGCCTATCACCAACGCTAGGACTTTGTTGTTGTAAAAACGCCTCTGCTAATTTTTTACGAGACATTTTTAACTCTGTGGTATGTCGTTGATATTAAGTTGTTTACCTTTTGTAAACTCTAAAGCAAACGAAGCTAAATCTCTTACAAAATCATCTCCTAATTCTCTAATAAGGGGTGTAATTTCTCTAAAGGCATTATTTGCTTGGAAACCTATAATGTCTCCATCATTATTAGTAACAACATTAACTGGTACTTCAGTAGATAGGCTTCTCGAATCCATACCTTCAGCAAACCCGAGAGAGAATAGTTCTTGCCACCACCTAGGTTGAAGTCTTTCGCCCGCCACTTGTTTAATTACGTTTGCTCTATTATTTAAATATAAACTATAAGTAAAAGCATTATTAGTGCTTTCAGCATCTAACTTTAATTGTTCATTAATTTCTTGTAGTTGAGGTAAATTAGCATTTAAATCTTTTTCATCATTAAGTATGTCATCACGTAAATCTAGATATCTCTTATTAAGATCAGTTGCTACTCCAGATATTTTAGTGGCATTAGCATTTTGTATCATTTGATCTTCCATAGCTAAAGCATTATTTAACCCTGAAGCATTTAACATACCCATCTCTACAATGTTTGCATAAATACCATTAGTTTCAGTTAGCGTTTTGTATTGTTCTCCATCTATAGGAAGTTCAGATAACATGGCAAAATACATCGCTCTAAACCTACTGTTACGAGGGTCAGCGGCAAACCCACCCCTAAAATCACCTCCAGTGTTTTGCAGTTCTTTTGCTAAAACTGCTGAATCTGCTTCTGATAAATTTATTTCTTTTATCAGCCTATCAACTTCAGTTTTATTACCTTCTTTTATAGCTTTATCTAAAGCATTTACCTGTGCTTGGGTAACAGTTTTATCTAACACTGCAACAGCAGCTGGAGAGAAGTCATTACCATAAAGCGCTGTAGTATTTAAAGTACCGTCAGTATTACTATACTTAGTTAAAAATTCTTCTCCTGATAAATTTGCTAAATCATTAAAAACTTCTGGGTTTTTAGTAAGCTGTAACATATTTTTATTACTACCTAAAATTTGTTTAGCTAGTTTTTGTTTGTCCTCTGTTAAGCCTTTAAATTTTAAAGCTGTTAAACTTCTAACTTCTTTAGTTAAACTAGCATTTTGATTTTTAAGTTCCGCTTCAGAAAAAACTCCAGTAGAAACTACATCTAATTTATTTTTTAAAGTATTACTAACTTGAGTTGCAACTTTTTGTTCAGCAACCGCACTACTAGCAGCGTCATTTTGTATGTTAGTAAGTATTCTATTAATTACTTTATCTGTGCTATCCCCTACTCTTGCAATTGAATTTTCAAGATTTTTTACAGTTTGAGAATTTGGGTCCTTTATTTTTTCTGCTGCTAATCTAGTATTTAATATTTTTAGTTGTTTATTATTGTTGTTCAACGTGTTTTGTGTGCTTCGTTGAAAGCCTGCAGAAAGACCTTGAGATAAGTCTTCTATCTCTTGACTACTTATTATGGTGCCAGGAACATAGTTTGTAGCTAGTTCTTTAGCTTTTATTACGCTGGGGGAAGTAGTATCTACAACATAACTACCATAATTAATTTTAGGGGCTTTAAGATTAGAATCTTCAGTTGCTACGTTTAAAGAAGTATCTACTTGTTTAGTACCTCTTCTTGTAGTTTTAGGTTGTGTAGCTGTTGCTGCTCCCGGGCTTTTTAAAGTATCTATGGTATAGCCTTGGTTTTTTAAAACTTCAGCTGCGCTGGTAATACCGTTTATAGTATCGCCCCTGTTCAAACCAATAATCGAATTTAAAGCATTCTCGCTAAAAGCTGCTTGATTAAAACCCCTAGTAATATCATCGATTTTACCTCCAGTACCCTGTTGTTTAATTATTCGATCTGCTTCTACTATAGCGTCTAACTGAGCTAAAGAAATACCACCTATGCCTACATCATTTGTGTCATTTTGACTTGCGCCAGTTGCGGTTAGGTTATTAGTTTTTGCACTTACTCCTCCATCTTCTCCTATAGTACTAGTTCGTACTTGTGGGTCTACTTTATCGCTACCGTCTGTATCAGTGTATAAAGTTTCAAGTGTGCTTTCTAAATCAAATCTTTTAGCTTCTCTTGGGTTATCAAATTCAGAAGCAACCGCCTCTTCTGCCATATTAGCGGGCAGCCTGCTTAAAACGCTATCTTTACCTAAAACTTTTATTTTTTTAGAAAACTCAAAAGAATAAGGTGAATTTTCCATTCTTTCAATCTCTCCTATTCTAAACTGATTCCAATCTTCTTGTGAATCAAACATAGAATTTTTAGGTAGGTTTTCACTGAGTAACGCATTTTTGTAATCTGTTTCTATCTGTCCATAACCTGTTGTATACGCCCTAGCATTAAGAGTTTGTTCTGCGTCTACTTGAGCTGCAGTTTTACCTTTAGTGAATCTTTTAAAAAATCCGCCTATTCCTTTGAGATCTTTACCTAAAACATATTCCGTCATTACAGTGCTCCGTAATCAACCATTAAGTAACCCGAACCGTGAGTAATTACTGCCTCTGGTTTTTGTTTCTGTACTTCTTGGGCAAGCACTCCGTAAGTAGGTAACTTACCTTTGCTTAATTTTTTAGCTTCTTCGCTCCACTGCCAAGTATAAATATTATAATTACCTTCTTTATGGCTAAATTTAATATCTTGTTTTAGTCTCATATCACTAAATATGGCTAAACCAGCTAAACTTCCTATTAAACTTATACGTTGGTTTCTAGCAGCAGCTTTATCTTGAGTAAATTGATTTTTTCTTGCAGTTGTGTTTTCGGCTGCGGTTCCTAAGTTACTTAGAGAACTTCTATTTAAACCTTGACCTATATTAATTAAATCCGCAAGTAAAACGCGATTTTGGTCGAGTTGTGCTAATCTAGCATTGTTTAAGCCACCAGCTAAATTTAATGCTGTTCCTCTTTGCGTAGCACCTATTCGTCCTCTTTGTTGCGCTTGAGTTTCTTCAACTCCAAATCTCTGCCTGTTTCTTTCGGAAATACCTTCAGCAATTCTTTGCTGTTGCAAAACATCATAAGGAACTGCATCTACTAAAGGTTCAGCTCCTGATTGAAGTTGTCCCACCAACTGCTGTTCAAAAGGTCTAAAATCACGTTGAAACCTATCATAGTCAGAGGTAGATACATCTGCTAAAACTTTATCTGGATCTGTTACTGTTGGTAGGGAGGCGCTAGCACTGTTTTGTCTGCTAGCGGCAGTAGTTGCTGCTACCCTTACACTTCTACCTATACTTGATAATCTCATTCTGTATCACTCTATTTTGAATAAAATAATCCGCCACTCTCGCCATAGTTCTTAGCTGCTGGTGTAGCAAAATTTGCTAGAGCTTGAGTTATGGCCCTACCTTTACTAGCCGTTGCTGCTGCTCTTGTTAAACCTTCAGACCTAGCTAATTTAGATGCTCTAGCTAAGCCACTACCAGCATCAGCTTGTTGTCCTCGAGCAATACCTAACACATTAGTAGATTCTTTAGTTTTTACCTTACCAGCTTCAACATTAGCATTTAACATATTTGAGATAGCACCCCCCGCTAAATTTGCTGCACTATCAATACTTCTAACATTACCTATATTTAAATCGCTAGTTAAGGTTTGCATAGTATCTGCTTGCGCACGACCACGTAAAATATTTTGAGTGTCTCTACTTTGCGCTTGATCGCGCATTTGTATAATCAACGGGTTATAAGTTTGTTGAAAGTATTCTTGGTCTGCTTTTGCAATAGCAGCTTGAACCTTTTCAGTTTCGCTTGGTTTGTAATCTTGTTGTTTTGGCTTACTACCCATTACACTTCCTTTTTATATATTGTTGTTACTGCTTTAAATCCGTGCAAGTTAGCCGCCTTAGTCCATCCAAGACGATTAGAATGAAACTCCATTCCAGTTATGCTGGTGTTTTTTACAAGTTCTTCTAAAAACTTAACACCTGCGCCTATTATATTATACCCAGGTCTACTATAAG
>TARA_B100001057_G_scaffold84095_1_pt1 | contig 13981 bp, 14 predicted proteins | sample TARA_B100001057 | Tara Oceans TARA_B100001057 (sample SAMEA2621839) | marine metagenome | biome: marine biome (ENVO:00000447); feature: surface water layer (ENVO:00002042); material: "saline water (ENVO:00002010), including plankton (ENVO:xxxxxxxx)" | depth 5 m
AATGGAGATAGGGTAAGAGCATATATTTACGAGGTAAAAAATGATATTAAAGGATATCAAGTCTTTCTTTCAAGAACACACCCTAATTTTTTGTCAAAACTTTTTCATCAAGAAGTCCCAGAAATTTATGAAGGTGTAATTGTTGTAAAAAGTGTAGCAAGAGATCCAGGTTCCCGTGCTAAAATAAGTGTTTTTACTGAGGACTCTACTATTGATCCTGTTGGTGCCTGTGTTGGGATGAGAGGCTCACGAGTCCAAGCTGTAGTAAATGAACTACAAGGTGAAAAAATAGATATTGTTACTTGGTCAGACAATCAAGCCACATTTTTAGCAAACGCTCTAGCACCAGCAGAGGTAAGTAAGATTTTTTTATATGAAGAAAAAAATAAAGTTGAAGTCGTAATACCTGATGAACAACTTAGCCTTGCAATTGGAAGAAAAGGTCAGAATGTTAAACTTGCATCAAATTTAACAAATCTTGAAATCGATATATTAACAGAGGAAGAAGAGTCAGATAGAAGACAACAAGAATTCAAAGACAAAAGTGCTCTTATTGCTGAATTATTAGATGTTGAGGATGTAATTGCCCAACTACTAGTAACTGATGGATACACAACAGTTGACTCAATTGCATCAGAAACGATTGAAAATATTGAAAAAATTGAAGGATTTGATAATGAATTGGCAGCAGAAGTTCTTGAGAGATCTAAAAATTACATCAAAGATCAAGATGCTGAAAATCAAAAGACTATAGATGAATATATCAAGGATGAAAATTTAAAAAACTTAGAAGGCATGAACACTACAATTTTAGCTGAACTTGCAAGATCTAAAATTCTAACCTTAGATGATTTTGCAGATCTAGCAAGTTTTGAACTTATTGATAAAGAAGAGGGTATTTTGAGAAATTTAGACTTAGAAGAGGAATTCATTAATAAAATGATAATGAAAGCTAGAGAAAATTGGTTCGTTGATAAAGAATAGGGAATTAAATTGGATAAAGATAAAGGAAATAAAAAAAAACCACTTAAACTCTCTTCTTCTGGGAGACTTCAAATTAGAAAAAATTTAGGACCTACAGGAGATAAGACTCGATCTGATGGTAATAAAAAAACAATTCAGATAGTATTCAAAAATAAAAATAATCAGCAAAAAAGTTCTTCAACAACACAATCAAATTTTAGAGGTTCTTCAAGTTTAAGGACACCTAGAGCCTCATTAAATCAAGCTGCTCAAAATTTTAACACTGGTACAAAAAACAAAAATTTTGATAATAAAAATAAAAAAAATACAGAAGCAAAAAAAAATCAACCAAAAAAATCTACATTAAAGCCACTGGATGACGATTTTAATAAATCTGATGCAAAAAAAATATTAGAACAAGAAGAACAAGAGTTTGATAAATTTCCAAGTCTTGCTAAGCTTAAAAGAGCTAGAGAAAAGGAAAAATTAAAGTCTAGCGATTTAGATGATGCTAAAATATCAAGAGAAGTATCAATACCAGATATAATAACCGTACAAGATTTAGCTAATAGACTAGCTGAAAAAACCGCAGATGTTGTTAAATCACTGATGAAACTTGGTGTTATGGCAAATGCCACACAGTCTTTAGAGTCTGATACAGCACAATTAGTTGCTGAAGAACTGGGTCATAATGTTATCGTTGTTAAAGATGATGATGTTCTGTCAGAAATTGAGGATAACGTTGATGATAAAAATAATTTAAAAACAAGACCCCCTGTAGTGACAATAATGGGTCATGTAGATCATGGAAAAACAAGTTTGTTAGATGCTTTCAGAAAAACCAATGTTGTTTCTGGTGAAGCTGGAGGAATAACTCAACATATAGGAGCATATCAGACAAGTAATAATAATAAAAAAATTACATTTATTGATACCCCAGGTCATGCTGCTTTTTCAAATATGAGAGCAAGAGGATCAAAAACAACAGATATAATTATTTTAGTTGTTGCTGCCGATGATGGTATTAAACCTCAGACAATTGAGTCAATTGCTCATGCTAAGTCAGCAAATGTACCAATAATAGTTGCTATTAATAAAGTTGATTTACAAGATATAGATCCTGATAAGGTTAGAAATGAGCTTTTGTCTCATGAAATAATTGTTGAAAAACTTAGCGGTGATGTTCAGGACATAGAGGTCTCTGCAATTAAAGGCTCAAATTTAGATAAACTAGAAGAAGCAATCCATTTACAGGCTGATTTATTAGATTTGAAAGCAAACCCAACTCGAAGTGCTAGAGGAGTTATTATAGAGTCTAAATTAGAAAAAGGTAGAGGATCTGTAGCAACTGTATTAGTTCAAAAAGGAACATTAAAGGTAAGTGATATTTTTGTATCTGGGGCAGAGTGGGGTAAAGTTAAAGCGCTTGTTAATGATAAGGGAGAAAACATTAAAGAAGCTGGACCATCAATGCCTGTGGAAGTACTTGGATTTGATTCTAATCCACTAGCTGGTGATGACTTTATTGTCGTAGACAATGAATCAATTGCAAGAAAAGTTGCTGAGTATCGATCAAGTAAAATTCAAATTCAAAAAAATACTGTCTCTAAATCTAACGTAGAAGAAATGTTTGCCCAAATTAATAAAGGCGAAGTAACCAATCTTCCAGTTGTAATTAAAACTGATGTACAGGGTTCAGCTGAGGCAATTGAAAACTCAATAACTAAGTTATCAACTGATGAAGTAAAAGTTGATGTAATTTTTAAAGGTGTTGGAGCAATAACTGAAAGTGATGTTACACTAGCAGGATCAAGTAAAGGTTTTATAGTAGGTTTTAATGTAAGGGCGCTTCCTCATGCAAGAGATATTGCAAAAAGAGATGGAGTAGATATTAAATATTACTCAATTATTTATGAATTAATAGATGACGTTAAAAATCTATTATCTGGATTGTTAAAACCTGATATATCTGAAAGTATAACTGGAAATGTGGAAATTAGAGAAGTGTTCAGTATTTCTAAGGTTGGAAATATTGCAGGTTGTATGGTTAAAGATGGTCATATTAATAGAAAATCACAAATAAGAGTTCTTCGTGATAACATTGTTATTCATAAAGGTTTAATTAGCAGCTTAAAAAGATTTAAAGAAGAAGTTTCTGAGGTTAAGTCGGGTTTCGAATGTGGTGTAATGATTGATAATTATAGTGATATTAAAGTTGGAGATATAATTGAGACATTTGAAGAAATATCAACTAATAGAAAACTTTAATGTTGCTTAAGTATTATGGAATCTCAAAGACAAATAAGATTTGGAGAGTTAATAAGATCTTTAATAAGTGACTGTTTATTAAAAGAAGATTTTTATGACGAAGATATCAATCTTACATCTATAACAGTTTCTTTTGTTAGAATGTCAAAAGATTTAAAAATAGCAAACGTTTATTTTATGCCTTTAGGAGGACAAAATAAGAAAATTATATTACAAAATTTAAATAAAAAAAAATATATTTTTCAAAAGTTTATATCAAAATCAAAAATCCAATCTAAATTTACTCCATCACTATCCTTTTTTTTGGATGATACATTTGATGAGGCACAAAAAATTGAAAAACTTTTGCTTAATAAAAATGTGTTAAGAGATATTGAAGAATGAATGAAATTCAAGGATGGATAAATTTATACAAACCAAAAAATATCTCTTCTTTCAAAGCAATAAATATAATTAAGAAAAAATTTTTATTTACAAAAGTTGGCCATGGGGGTACATTAGATCCACTAGCAGAAGGAGTATTGCCAATTGCAATAGGAAAAGCAACAAAACTAATTCCCTTTGTTAATAATGATTTAAAGAAATATAATTTTACAATTTCTTGGGGTTCACAGACTTCTACTGATGATTTAGAGGGTTATATAATAAATCAATCTAAAATATTACCTAAATTAAAGGAGATTGAACAATGTGCCAAGAAATTTATCGGAACTCATTTACAAGTACCTCCTAAAGCTTCAGCTGTTAAGGTTAATGGTGAGAGAGCTTACAAGCTCATACGAAGAAAAAAAGAATTTAACATTTTGCCAAAAGAAGTCTTTGTAAAAAAAATTACCATATTAAAACATGATATTTATAAAACATCTTTTAGGATAGAGTCAGGCAAAGGTTTTTATGTTAGAAGTTTTGCTAGAGATATTGCAATCCAACTTGGAACATTTGGACATATTTCTTCACTAGAAAGAGTAAAAGTTGGTAAATTTACAAAAGAATCATCGATTTTACTGGACGATCTATTAAAAATAGGCGAAAGGCTCGTTGATTTTAATTGTTTTAAATCAACTATTTCAATGCTGGACGACATCTTGGCTTATGAAATTTTTGACCAAAAAGATCTTACTAATCTTACTTTCGGTAGATCAATTAAAATTAATGAGGAATATTTTATAAAAAACCCCTCAAATAATTTAGATAAGAAATTTTTTTTTTTATCACATAAAGGAAACATTGTTTCAATAGGCAAATTAGTAGGTAATTTGTTTAAACCAAAAAAAATATTAATATAGGAGTCACGATGTCGATAGATAAAGAAAGCAAAAAAAACTTAATTAGTGAATTTGCAAAAAATGAAAAGGATACTGGTTCTACAAGTATTCAAATAGCAGTTATAAGTGAAAGAATTAAAAATTTAACTGAGCATTTTAAAGCTCACAACAAAGATAATCATTCAAAGAGAGGATTAGTAGCATTAGTTAATCAAAGAAAAAAATTGTTAAATTACCTATCAAAAAAAAATAATTCTGAATACTTAGAGTTAATTAAAAAATTAAATATTAGAGGTTAAAAAAGGATAAAAATTAAATATGTTTGATGTAAAAAATATTGAAATAGAATTAGCTGGAAGAAAACTTAAATTAGAAACAGGAAAAATTGCGCGACAAGCTGATTCGAGTGTAATTGCAACTTATGGTGGAACTTCTGTGATGGCAAATGTAGTTGCAGCAAAATCAGCAAATCCTGATATGGATTTTTTTCCATTAACAGTAAATTATCAAGAAAAATATTATTCTGTTGGAAAAATTCCAGGAGGTTTTTTTAAGAGAGAGGCTAGGCCTACAGAAAAAGAAACATTGGTTTGTAGACTTATTGATCGACCAGTAAGACCATTATTTCACAAAGATTTTAAAAATGAAACTCAAGTTACTTGTACAGTTTTGTCTCATGATCAAGAAAATGACTCAGATGTAGTCGCTATGATAGCAGCAAGTGCAGCATTGACTCTATCAGGTCTTCCATTTTTGGGGCCTCTCGGTGTAACCAAGATAGGCTATATTGATAATGATTTTGTCATTAACCCAACTAAGGAGCAGTTATCAAATTCTAAACTCGAGCTTGTAGTTGCTGGTACAAAAGAAGGTGTGCTAATGATTGAATCTGAAGCGCATGAACTTTCAGAACAACAAATGTTGGATGCAGTTGTATTAGGTCAAGACAGTTATAAGCCAGTAATAGAAGCTATTATTTCACTTGCTAAAAAAGGAGCCAAAGAACCATGGGCTATTCCAGAAAAGGATAATGAATTAAAAAAACTTCCTAGCGAAATTAGTGATCATTATGGGCAACAATTCATAGAAGCATACAAAGTAATTGAAAAACAAGTTAGATCTGAGAAATTAAGTATTATTAGATCTGAAATTGTTGAAAAATTTACATCTGAAACTGTATCATCGGTTGTTTTATCCGATGCAATAAAAACTGTAGAAAAAGATATTGTAAGAGGTGAACTATTAAAAACTGGTAACAGAATAGACGGTAGAGACACAAAAACTGTAAGACCAATAGTATGCGAAACAGGATTATTAGAAAGAACTCATGGCTCTGCTTTATTTACTAGAGGTGAAACTCAGGCATTAGTTGTTTCAACACTAGGTACAGGACAAGATGAACAAAGAATTGATGCTATTGATGGTGAATATACTGAAAACTTTATGCTTCATTATAATTTTCCTCCTTATTCTGTAGGTGAAGTGGGTAGAGTTGGTTCAACTAGTAGAAGAGAAATAGGGCATGGAAAATTGGCATGGAGAGCAATTCACCCAATGTTGCCATCAAAAGATAAATTTCCCTATACCTATAGAGTAGTTTCAGAAATTACAGAGTCGAATGGCTCAAGTTCAATGGCAACTGTTTGTGGCACATCAATGTCTTTAATGGATGCTGGAGTTCCAATAGAAAGACCTGTTGCTGGAATTGCTATGGGTTTAATAAAAGAGAATGAAAAATACGTTGTTTTATCTGATATATTAGGGGATGAAGATCATTTGGGTGATATGGATTTCAAAGTCGCAGGAACTTCAGAAGGAATAACTTCTCTGCAAATGGATATTAAAATAACAAGTATTACTTCAGAAATTATGAAAGAAGCATTAGCACAAGCTAAAGATGGTCGTTTTCATATATTAGGTGAAATGGCAAAAGCTATTGAAAAACCAAATAAATCTATATCTAAATATGCACCAACAATAACCAATCTGCAAATCAATAAAGATAAAATAAGAGAAGTTATTGGTAAAGGCGGTGCAGTTATAAGAGAAATTTCTGAAACTACAGGTGCTAAAATTGAGATAAACGATGAAGGCCTAGTAAGTATCGCTGCAGTTGATCAGAAATCAGGAGCATCTGCTCTTCAGTGGATTAAAGATATAGTTGAAGAACCAGAAATTGGAAAAATCTATGAAGGTAAAGTCATAAAGATAATGGACTTTGGCGCTTTTGTCAACTTCATGGGATCTACAGATGGTTTGGTCCATATTAGTCAGTTAAAGAATGAAAGAGTTGAAAAAGTTGAAGATGTTGTAAAAGAAGGTGATATTGTAAAAGTAAAAGTACTAGATATCGACTCAAGAGGCAAAATTAAACTTTCAATGAAAGCAGTTGACTCAGAAAAAAAAGATTAAATTACCTAAATTGATTGGGCATAGAGGATTAAGAGATCTATGCCCAGAAAATACTCTGGAGTCTTTTAATAAAGCATTTGATATTGGTCTTAAATATATTGAGTTAGATGTAAAAATTTCTAAGGATCAAATACCAATTATATTACATGATGATAATTTGCAAAGAACAGCCAACTATTTTGGCTTACCTAGTGAATATAATTATAGTGAGCTAAAGAAATTAGATGCAGGATCTTATTTTTATAATAGAAAAACCAATATTTTTATTCCAAAATTAATTGATGTTCTAGACCTATGTAAAAAAAGAAAAAGAGGTTTGAACATTGAACTAAAACCTAACAAAGGTCTAGAAAAGATTAATGTAAGAAAAATAGTTGAGGTAATTAAAAATTATAATAACACTGAAATGTTTTTTTCATCATTTGATTTATTATCTTTTATTGAAATATCAAATGAATTACCAAATTCAAATAGAAGCTTTTTAATTGACTCCTTTGATGATTTTAGTTTAGAACAAATTATTAATTTTTCATCTTTATATCAATCAAATATTTGTGGTTTAAATTTTAAATTATTATCGCAAGAAATAGTTAATATAATTAAAAAAGCAAATTTATTGATTACAGTTTACGCTGATAAAAATATGAATTTACAAGAAGTTAAAGAGTGTTTTAATTTAGGGATAGATAGTATTTTTATAGATAATCCAAAATATTTATCAAAATATTTCTAAATATCACTTGGAATCCCAATTATATTATAACCACAATCAACATAGTGTATTTCTCCTGTTACAGCAGAAGATAAATCACTTACAAAATATAAAGCTGATTTACCAATCTCATCAAGATTAACATTTCTTTTCAATGCTGAATTTTTTTGTGTAAAATTAAAAACTGATCTTGCGTTATTTATTGCAGCACCCGCAATTGTTCTCATAGGCCCTGCAGAAATTGCATTAACTCTGATGTTCTTTTCTCCTAAGTCAATACTCAAATATTTTACACTAGTTTCTAAAGCTGCTTTAGCTACTCCCATAAGATTATAATTTGGTATAACCTTGTTGGACCCATAAAAACTAAGTGTTAGTATGCTGCCGTTATCATTTATTATTGGTGAAAAAGCTTTAGCTAAACTTGTTAAAGAGTAACAGGAAATATCAAGACAATTTAAAAAATTTTCTTTGGAAGTATCAATATATCTACCATTTAATTCAGTTTTGTCAGCATACGCAACTGCATGAATTATAAAATCTATATTACCCCACTCTTTTTTTATTATATTTACAGAATTATTAATTGAATCTGAATTATTAAAATCACATTCAATTAAAATGTTAGAATTAATTTCCTCAGATAATGGTTTTACTCTTTTTAATAAAATATCATTTTGATAACCGATAGCTATTTTAGCACCATTCTTTGCCAATTCTTTTGATATTCCCCATGCAATTGAATGATTATTTGCAATGCCAAATACCACCCCCTTTTTATTTTTAAGCATGATATTTTGAAAATATTAATGTTGCATTAGTTCCTCCAAACCCAAAACTATTGGACATTACATTTTCTATATTATTGTTATCCTCTGTCTTTAGTAAAATATTACATTCCCTTGCATTATCATCAAGTCTGTCAATATTTGCAGATCCACTCAAAAAATTGTTTTTCATCATTAATAAACAATAAATAGCTTCATGAACACCAGTAGCGCCCAGTGAATGACCAGTTAATGATTTTGTTGAACTCATTTTAGGAATATTTGTTCCAAAAACTTTTTTTATAGCATCCAACTCTTTTAAATCTCCTATAAGTGTGCTTGTTCCATGAGTGTTAATGTAGTCAATTTTTCCATCAATAGTTTTCATAGCTTGCTTCATACACCTTTCAGCACCTTCACCAGAAGGTTGAACCATATCATATCCATCCGAAGTTGCACCATATCCTACAATTTCACCATAAATTTTTGCACCTCTTGCTTTCGCATGTTCTAATTCCTCAAGCACTAATGTTCCTCCTCCACCAGAAATTACAAAACCATCTCTGTTGGTATCATATGCTCTTGACGAAATTTTTGGATTATCGTTATACTTTGATGACAAAGCACCCATTGCATCAAATAAAATGGATAATGTCCAGTGCAATTCTTCACCTCCACCTGTGAATACAATATCTTGTTTTCCCATTTGGATTAGTTCAAAACCATTACCAATACAATGAGAGCTAGTAGAACAAGCTGAGGTAATAGAATAATTAACACCTTTTATTTTAAATGGTGTAGCAAGCGTTGCAGAATTTGTACTAGACATCGCTCTAGGTACCATGAAGGGACCGACTTTTTTAGAACCAGAATTCTTCCCAATTTCAGATGATTTAAATAAGTTTTGTGTTGAAGGACCACCTGATCCAACAATAATACCTGTCATTTCATTTGAAACTTCGGTTTCTTCGAGTCCAGAGTCAATAATAGCATTTTTCATTGCAATATAATTATACGCAGCTCCATCACCCATGAAACGAAGCAATCTCCTATCTATTTCCTCATTTATATTAATATTTGGTTTTCCATGAACTAAGCTCCTAAATGAAAATTCCTCATATTCATTAGCACTAGTTATACCAGATTTTAAATTTTTAAGACTGTCAGTTACGTCATCTTGGTTATTGCCAATACATGAAACTATACCTAAGCCGGTTACTACTACTCTTCTCATTTAATTTATTTATCTGTTGAAAATAATCCGACTTTCATATCAAGAGCCTTGTAAATAGTCTGACCATCTGCTTTTAGGATACCATCTCCAACTCCTAGAATTAATTTTCTTAGAATTAATTTTTTAAGAGAAATATGGTAAGTAACTTTTTTTACAGTATTTAAAACCTGGCCAGTAAATTTTACCTCACCAACACCTAAAGCCCTTCCTCTTCCAGGCTGGCCTAACCAACCTAAATAAAAACCTAATAACTGCCACATTGCATCTAATCCTAAACAGCCAGGCATTACTGGATCATTTTTAAAATGACACTCAAAAAACCACAAATTTTCTTTTATGTCTAATTCCGCAACTACCTCTCCTTTTTCAAATAATCCTCCATTCTCATTTATAGAGGTTATTCTATCAAACATTAGCATTGGAGGCATTGGAAGTTGAGCATTACCTTTACCAAATAGAAGTCCTTTACCGCATTCTATTAATTGGTCATATGTAAAAGAACTTTGTTTCATTTTATTTTAAACTTATATATATCATTTAATAAACTTAATATTATTTTAAATAACAATTATGATTACCGTTAACAACTATATTATCAATATTTAAATACTTTCCATCTGAAATTGTTAACAAGCCAGCTTCTTTTCGCAAACTCAGAATAAAGTTAATAACTTTTTGTGCAGTTATTAAACCTGCTAGCCCAGCAGAAATACTTGATATACCAACCGTTTCACACCTAGGTAACTCAACTTCATTTTTATTAGGAAATAGACAGTTTAAACAAATATGATTATCTTTTGCTTTGTTATCAAACAAAACTGTTTGAATATCATATCTTACAACAGAAGAAAAAACAAAATTAATTGAATTTTTAACACAGAATTCATTTAATAATTTAGAAGTTTTCCAATCATCAGCTGCATCAATAATAATTGAAGAGTCTGATAAAATATTAACATTGTTTGAATTTATATTTTTATCAAAGATTTTAATTTTGGAAAAAGGATTAATTTTATTTAATTTTTTTTTTGCAACTTTTACCTTTTTTTTATTAATGTCGTCATTATTAAATAAAATTTGCCTGTTTAAATTACTTTTTTCTATAGTATCTCCATCTACTAATAATAAACTTTTTATACCTGAGGATATTAAATATAGACTTAATGGACAACCTATTCCACCAATACCTACAATAGAAATCTTTTGCTTACTTAGTATATCCAGTTTTTTTTCTGAAAATTCTTTAAGAATAAATAATCTACTAAATAAATCATATTCTTTTTCGTAATATTTACTCATCTTTAGATAACGAATTATGTATAGATTTAATTATTTGTTTGGCACAATTTACTTTAGACATTTTTTTATAATTTTTTATTTCTTTTTTTGTAATTATAGAAATTTTATTATTGTCTTCTCCAAAAACTTTATTGGTTTTATTGATTTTATTGTAAATAATCATATCACAATTTTTCTTTAATAGTTTTTTTCTAGCTAACAATTTCCCTCCAGTTTCAGCAGCAAAACCGACTAAAAATTTTGGTCTTTTAACCTTATCATTTCCAATTTTGTCTAAAATATCAATATTCTGTACCAAATTAAGTTTAACTGATTTACTTTTTTTAAACTTTTGAACTCTGATTTTATTAATTTTAAAATCTGATACTGCAGCAGTAAAAATTCCAATATCTACATTTGAAATTTTACTAATCTCATTATACATTTCTTCAGCATTATTTATTTTTATAAATCTAACATCAGAAGGTGGATCTAAATTAGTTGGTCCTGATATCAAGATAACTTTTGCCCCACTTGATGCTAGCTGAGATGCAACTTCATATCCTTGTTTGCCAGAAGATTGATTAGAAATGTATCTAATCGGATCAATCATTTCAATTGTTGGCCCTGCAGTTACTAAGCACTTCTTTTTATTCAAATATTTATTAATTTTTAAAGTTTGTAAAATATATTTTACAATATTTTTTGTACTGCTAATCCTACCAATCCCGAATTCTCCACATTTAAGTTTTCCAATTTCTGGTCCTATAAAAGTAATTCCGTTATGTTTTAAATCTTCAACATTCTTTTTATTAACTTTATTATTCCACATTTGACTATTCATAGCAGGAACAAAAATAATTTTTTTATTGGATGCTAAAAGAGTAGTTGAAGCAAGATTATCACCTAATCCATAAGAAAATTTTGCAATTGAATTAGCTGTAGCGGGACAGACAACAATTAAATCATTTTTCCTAGATAAATTAATATGAAGCATTTTATTTTTTTTTTCTGACTTATCTGAAAAAATATTATTATTTATATATTTTTTAATTTCACCAATTTTGACGTATTTTTCTGCATCTTTTGTTAAAATACAGCTAATTTCAATATCATTTGATTTCAATATCCTAAATATTTCTAAACATCTCTTAGCTGCTATTGATCCAGTAATTATAAATAAAACTTTATTCATTATATTTTATAACCAGAGTGTATTGAAACAATTCCGTTAAATAAATTAATTGATCTTACATTTTGAAAACCACAAGATATTAAAATTTTTTCAAGTTCTTGCTGATTTGGAAACAAATCAATACTCTCACTTAGATATGTGTATGCCTTTTTATCTTTAGCGACTATTTCTCCTAAAAGTGGAAGAATATTTAATTTATATGTTTTATAAGTGTTAGAAATTATTGAAGATTTCGGACTACTAAACTCTAAACAACAATACTTTCCACCTGGTTTAAGTACCCTATAAGCTTCTCTAATTGATAATACAAAATCAGTTATATTCCTTAAGCAAAATGCTATGGCATATTTATCAAAATAATTAGATTTGAATTTAAGATTTTCTCCATTACCGATTATAAATTTAACATTTTTATAATCTTTAAACCTTTGTCTTCCTTCATTGAGCATTTTCCTATTTAAGTCTAGTAAATGTAAACTAACTGGTGTTTTAGTTTTTATTATCTCATAAGCTATATCTCCAGAACCAGATCCTACATCAAGCAAAATGTCATTTTCTCTACAATCTATTATTTCAACAAATCTTCTTTTCCATAATCTATGCATTCCAAGACTCATTAAATCATTCATATTATCATAATTAGAAGCAACGCTTGAAAAGACATTTTGAACTAATTTAGTCTTTTGTTTTGCGTCTACTTTTGTATAACCAAAATTATAATTTTTATTCATAATGCCTGAATTACCTGAAGTTGAAACTACCATTAAAGGACTCTATGAGATCAAACATTTGAAAATCCTTAAAGTATTTATTCATACAAAACAACTTAGATTTAAAATACCACTAAGTATAAAAAAAAATCTACTTAACTCTAGAATATCCAAAATAAAAAGAATTGCAAAATATATTATACTAGATCTTGATAATAATTTTTCATTAGTAATACATTTGGGAATGTCTGGAAGGTTAAAACTATTTGGGAAAAATTTCAATAGTGAAAAACATGATCATTTTCAACTCACATTAAGTAATGGAAAAACAATTATTTATAATGATCCAAGAAAATTTGGATTTATTGATATAGTAGAGTCCTCAAATTTAAAAAAAAGGAATTACATACTTAGTCTTGGATTAGATGCTCTAAGCAAAAAATTAGATCATAAGTATTTGTTTAGCAAAATTTCAAAATCAAATGTTCCAATTAAGCAAATACTTTTAAATCAAAGGGTTATATCTGGTATAGGAAATATATATGCGTCAGAAATATTATTTCATGCTAAAATTTCACCATTAACAGAGGGTAAAAAATTAACAATTAGTCACATAATGTTACTAATATTATCTATTCGTAAGATCTTGAGAAAAGCTATTAAATCTGGAGGTTCAAGCATTAGAGATTATAGGTCTATAGATGGCACTTTAGGTAATTTTCAAAAAAATTTCAAAGTTTATAACAAGGAAGGTAAAAAAATAGGCAAACATACTATTTTAAAGATAGTACAGTATGGACGATCAACTTTCTATTGTGCTGAAGTTCAAAATAACAAATAATTTAATAATTTATTTAATTGACTTACACAATTTTAAATTTATATCCCCCCATATGGCAAATCATGTCTCAGCAAAAAAACGTTCTAGGCAAAACAAAGTTAAAAATGCTGTTAATTCCCAATACCTATCTATGTTTAGAACAGCTCTAAACAAGTTTAATTCTTCTATTAAAGCAAAAAATAAGGAAGATATTTTAAAGTCTTTTAGTAGTGTCAACTCAATACTAGCAAAAGCTGCTAAAAAAGGGATTTTCAAAAAGGAAAACATATCCAGAAAGTTATCCTCTCTATCAAAACAAATCCAAAAATAATTAATTTTTTTTATTTTTTTTTACTT
>TARA_B100001057_G_scaffold495868_1_pt1 | contig 13972 bp, 11 predicted proteins | sample TARA_B100001057 | Tara Oceans TARA_B100001057 (sample SAMEA2621839) | marine metagenome | biome: marine biome (ENVO:00000447); feature: surface water layer (ENVO:00002042); material: "saline water (ENVO:00002010), including plankton (ENVO:xxxxxxxx)" | depth 5 m
CCTTTAATATTTTAAAACCAATATTTAAAAATGCTCTATTTATACCCCCTTGACCAGAGAAACGATTAATAATTTGATTTTCAGAAATACTTTGATTTGATTCGTTTAAAAGATATCCAATTGAAGTTACAGGTATAATTCCAAAGCCAAAACGAAATTTTTTTGTAGGAATTGAAACACCAATATAATCAATAGATGAAGTAGTTATTTTTTGGGTTTCACTTTCATTAGAAATACTATTTTTTCTATAATTTAAACCTACAGAGTAGGTTGTAGCTTTAAGTGTGGAGTAACTTGCAGGATTATTGATATTTGGATGAATGGTATCAATGAACACATCCATTCCTCCCATGGCCCTATTAGAATGATTTCCTCTAAAATTAGTCTCACCAAAACCAATAAAAGAATATGGTGAACCAGTTCCCACTTGAGAAAAAGAAAAAGAGGTTATTAAAAAAAATATTATCGTGATTAATCTATTCAAAAAAAGTTTTTTATGTTCTCTTATTGATTATTCAAATTTAAAATATTGAATAATCCTTTTGATATAAAACTGTAATTGGCAAATATGCCATTTTTTATTCTGTTAGCCAAGTATTTAGCATCCCCTCCTGTTAAAATTATTGTTAAATCTTTGTATTTTTTCTTATAAAGATTTATTTGGTTTTCAATTTCTCCAATTACTCCGAAAAATATTCCTGAGTGAATACATTCCTCAGTTGTTCCTCCTATTAATCTTGAAGGCTCTACAATTTTTAATCGAGGTAATTTAGAAGTATTAGTATTTAAAATAGTGTATCTCATTGTAAAACCTGGACTAATTGATCCTCCCAAATAAGTTGAATTTTTTGAAATAAAATCATAAGTTATGCATGTACCTATGTCAATCACTAGACAGTTTTTTTTTGGGTATTTAAAAACAGCAGCTGCAGCTAAACTGATACGATCAGGACCAAGTTCGCCAGGGTTTTTATACTTAATTTTAAAGGGTAATTTGATTCTTGATGAAATCCATATGACATGACATTTGGCAATAAACTCAAAATCATCTTTATTAACACCTAATACATCAGAAATAACAATAGACTCGCAGTTCTTATTTTCTCTTCTCCAGTTTATAAATTTATCCTTCACTTTTATGCTATCCCATACACCAAAATCAATAATTTTATTTGATTTATAAACTGAAAATTTTGAATTAGTATTTCCAATATCTAAAACTAGATTCATAAAATTTTAAAGAATGTTATTCAAAAGTACCAAAAGATTTTTTAAGCAAGGATTTGTTCTAGTCTAAAAAGGCTTATATATTTGCTGCACTTTAAACTATGGTACCTTAGCTCAGTTGGTAGAGCAAAGGACTGAAAATCCTTGTGTCCCTGGTTCGATTCCTGGAGGTACCACATTTAAACAACAAAGCCCTGTTTTAATCAATCAGGGCTTTTTTGTACTCAATAGTTTACTTTGCTCTTAAAAATTATATGCAAATCTTATGAAAATGCCTACACCCATTGAATTAAAATTAGTATTGATTTGGTTAAAAATAAATTGAGCCAAGAGCATTGAATCGATATTCTTCCTAAGCTCATAGTTCAAAGATGGCATAATTAGTAGCATTTCTTGTCCTTTCATGTAAAATGTAGTCAGTGAACCATTAATTGCTGGAGTAAAGTTTCCACTTATCTGGGTAAAATAATTATACATAGATGGCATTAATTTTTTGGCAGAAATATCCAATAGAAAAGATCCAAATAAATTATCGTTGGAGAAGTTTGATTTTGGTCCAATACTGTTGTACAAAAAAGAAGTATTAAAATAAATACCAGATTTAGTAGAGTAATCTAAAGAAACAGAGGTGCTAAGAGCATTTGAGGAGTTTTTATTATTATTTTTAGAGTTAAAATATGTGGATTCCAATGTGATTCCAGCATTTTTAAAATTGGTGGCCAATCCAAAACCCATTGCTAAATCCTCATAATAATTTCCTAATAAAAACTGAAAATCACTGCCATTTAAATTAAATTTCCATAGACCCGCAAAAATTGATTCGTTTATATTATCTCCTGGTTGAGCGGAAAACTCAATTGATGACATTTCACCTGTATAGTATAGAAATCTCAATGCATCTACTCCCATTCTTTCTTGATAATCAAAATCAATTAAACTATATGCATTGAACAAATCATTTGGATTCCAAGCTAAGTTAACACCCCAATTAATTCTCTGTCTTCCGAGTCTCAACTCCCATTTATCTGCTGAATATTTTATAAAGGCTCTATCAAAAATTGAATGAACAACAAGTGCTGTTTGATCATAAGGGATAAATGATAAATCTAGTTGTCCCACATCAGTATTTAGTATACTTCCTAAATTTGGATTGAATTTTGTTGCTTGACCAAAAAAAACTCTGTTTCTCATTTCAAAAACTGCATCTAGTTGGTTATCAAAATTCAATTTTATTCTGAGACGGTTATGAATTAAATTATCTGTTAATGTTGAGTCAGAATTAATTACTGATGAAGAATTCATATAGCGTAAATAGCCAGAGAACCTGATTTTATTTTTCCAGGATGATTCAACTTGATCTTGAGATTTTAAGCTTGTTAAACCCAAGGTTACTGTGAATAGAAAAAATATATATTTCAAACCAATTTATTTGATTTTATCATCTGAAAGTATTTTACCATCTTCTAATGTAATAATTCTGTTTGCTCTGTCAATCACTCTTTGATCATGAGTAGAAAAAATAAAAGTCATTTTTTCTTTATTGTTTAGCTTACTCATTATATCCAAAAGGTTGGTGGTTGCATAGGAATCTAAATTAGCAGTTGGTTCGTCAGCAAGAACAAACTTTGGCTTTGAGGCCAACGCTCTCGCTACAGCAACTCTCTGTTGCTGTCCTCCTGATAATTGATTAGGTCTCCTGTTTAATTGATCTGATAGCCCTACAGAATTTAGAAGCTCAACAGATCTTTTGCTCCTGTATGACTTAGGTAAACCCTGCATTAACATTATAAACTCGACATTCTCTTTAGCAGTGAGAACAGGAATTAGGTTGTAAGATTGAAAAACAAAACCAATATTATTTAACCTAAAGTCAATAAGTTGATTTGAATTCAATGTAGTAATATTCTTATCTTCAATCATAACTTTTCCTGACGTTGGAGAGTCTAATCCTCCTATAGAATTTAAAAAAGTCGTCTTACCAGATCCTGATGGGCCCACAATAGCAGTAAATTCTCCTTTTTCAAAAGCAATACTAACATTGTTTAATGCAATTACATCTTGATCAGCTTGTTTATAGAATTTAGAAATATTTTTTGTTTCAATAACATTCATAATAATGACTTTATAATGATTTAACAGCCTGAGCTGGATCTAGTTTAAGAGCTCTTCTTGCAGGGAAAAGAGACGATATGAGTGTAACTGTTAATGTAAGAAAAGTTATCATTATATAATAACTCATGGGTAAAGAGGTATAAACCATTGATTTCATTCCAAAAGAATCTAATCCCTTTGATACTATAGATAAATCGATGCCAATTTTACCATAATATGAGATCATGATATATGATAACAAAATTCCTATTGGAAGGGCAATGAATGATATAAAAATAGTTTCAAAAAGTATCATCAAAAAGATTTTTGTTTTATTTAAACCTACTGACATTAACATTCCAAGTTCTCTTTTTCTTTCCAAAACTGCCATAAGCATTATATTAGCAATTCCAAATGATAGAGCCAACAAAATTATGCTCATGAAAATAAGAAAAAACCAAACCATTAGTTCTTGTACCGATCCCAACTCTGGTGATAAATCCTTCCAAGTTTCTACTTTATTATTACCATTTAGCTTTAGAAGTTTTTCCTTTAAAATCTCAGAATTATCAATATTATTTAGTATTACTGCAATTTCGTGAATACTAGATTTATTGTACAAGATTTTCATTAAATCCTCTTTTTTTACATACACCGTTCCAGCATCAAAAATTGAGTTAGCACTTTTATAAATTCCTTCTACTTTAAATTTCACTCTTTGCAAATCTCCATTATCATCTACAAAAGTGAATGACACTTTTTTCTTTAAATCTAAACTTAGGCTATTAGCAAGTTTTTCACCTATAACTACCGGTTTACTTTTTATCATGGAAAAATAATTTCCTTTGACAATATTTTGGCTTATATCAGAAAAATTTTTTTCTAAATCTGAATTTATACCAATTAATTTAACTCCTTGTGATCCATGAGCACTAGATGCCATAGAGGAAACGATTACTCTGCCACTATATTTTTTAACCAAACTATCTCTCTCCAAGTATTCAAAAATTCTTAAGGGTTTGTCGATCGTACTATTTATATCAAGGTTGTACTCAAATGAAGGGTTATGTATCTGAACATTGTGAAGGTATGTATCAATTGCACTTTTGACTCTTTGTTCATTCACTCCTCTGCTCATAGCAACCGTAAATAAACCCGACCAAAGACCCAAAATCATCGAAATAATAACTATCGAACTTCTGAGCTTATTCCTCCAAATATTTCTCCAAGCAATTTTTATTATTGTTCCCATATTTTATCTGTTCATTGCCTTTATTGGTTGAATTCTCGTTATAATTATCATTGGATAAATGCATGTCATTAAAGAAATGAAGAATATCATTAAAGAATGAGTAAATGGAATATCTAGAGAATTCATAAATGGTATTATTGGCTCAAAACCTGCACTCTCCAGTTGAGCAGCAGCTACCCCAAATAATCTGAGAGGCTCATAATGAAAATAATTGACAATAGGTCTAGATATAATAATCCCTGAAATTGTTCCAACAAATGTTAATAAGACTGTTTCGAATACTAAAGAGATTATTAGTTTCGATTTTTTCATACCTATAGAAATTAAAACTCCAAACTCATAGAGCCTTTCTTGCGTCATCATGAGAACAGTACCAAAAATACCAAAACTCACAATCATATATAAAATGAATATAATTAATAGTCCCCCAGCATTATCCGCCTCAATTAATTGGTCTAATTCTGGAGTCATTTCCTTCCAGGTCATAACATCATTAGACTCATTATCTGTAATAGATCTGATATCTTTTGCTAATTGATTTTCATCAAAATATTCATCTTTATTAATAACTAAACTTGTAAGCATACCCTCAGCTGAAACAAAATCTTGCGCTACCTCTAATGTCATAAATACACTCAAATTATTTAAATTTGGATTTTTCATGTCAATAATTCCCTCTACAGGATATACGCCAACAGCCTGCATTCCATGATAACCTTGTCCAATAAAAACAAGAGAATCCCCAACTTTAAGATTATAATATTTAGCAACTCCTTTACCTATAATTATAGAGTTGCTATTTTTATCAAATAATTTTCCATCAATCAATCTTTTACTCCAATCTGAAAGCTTGTTTTCGTTTTCCAATTGAACTCCTGTGATGTATACATATTTTGATAAATTATTATTTGATGACAAGGCACCAGTTTGAATTCTCATTAAAATGTCAGAAACTCCATCTGTGTTTTTAATCTTATCATATGTATCTGGATCAATTTTGAATGAATTATCAACATTCTTATCATCCCAATAACCCTTTGAATGTAATTGAACATAACCTGAGAATGAACCCACTACATTTTTAATCATATTATCATACATTCCAAACTGAAGTGAACGCATAATAATGGCTAAAAAAACTGCAATAAAAATTGCTGCAATAGTTATTAAACTTCTACGTTTATTTCTCCAAACATTTCTCCAAGCAATTTTAATTAACATAAACTAATTTATTCTAGAAACATATTGTGTAGAAAAATAATTTTCGGGTACTTTAATATCAAAACTCCACTTATTGTAACGGATTACAGTTTTATGTCCTTCATCTTCTAGAGGATAAAATTCCAATTTTGAAGGTAATTTTTTACCGTTATATCGCTTTATTTCAGAACCAATCATTTTATTTACAATTTCTAAATCTTCATCATAAAATTCTGTTTTCAACTGCATATAGTCGATTTTATCAATCCAAACAATTAATTTACCCCAAACAACCGAGGATTCCTCTGTAGGAAACAATTCAATTATCCACGTATCCAAGCCTTCAATTATTTCAGAGCCAATAATTCTGTGAGTGTAGTCAACCACTATTGAAGATTGTTTAATCAAATCATCATTTGTAAAATCAGTACCCATCCAATTTTGAGTCATCATTGAGGGGGGTAGTTTAATTATTCTCTCTATTGCTGGAAGGTAGTTCCATGCCTCTCTTTTTCTTTTTAAAAAAACTGAACCTCTTTCTTTTGCTGGGCTAGTAACTAAAGTTACTGAATAATCATTACCCTTACTCCAACTTTTTAATTTCATTTCTTTTTGCCATTTAGGTCTAATAATAGTAATTGAAACTTCAGCATACGAGGAAGATCCTCTTAATCTAATATCTGAATTCCTAACTATTTCCTTTGCATTTTGGGAGACAGTAAATGTTGATATAAAACAAAAAAATAAAAAAAATATTCTTACCATATGTTACTTATTTGTATAAAATTACATAAAATGTAACATATAGCCAATAAATATAAAATCAATTATCTATTCTGGGCCTTTCAAGCATATCAGATTGTAAATCAATTTGAGAATTTCCAGACGTAATCTTCACAACATCTTTATCAATTTTTTTAAACTCTTTCGTACTCTCATTAAAGTGATTGACCGCGATACCAAGTGTATTGCCTAATTTGTCATGGTAGATTTTGTATGAATTTAAATGTTTAGATAGTTTTTCAACATTCTTCAAAACTTCATTAATTGAGTCTTCAATTTTCATGTTATTTAGCGCTTTATTTGTAACCTGCAGCATTGGGAATAGGCTCATTGGAGAAACAATCATAACTTTTTTCTGAAAAGCATATGTTACAAGATCCTGTTGATTAATTTTAAGTGTTCCCACTCTACTATTCAGAAGGTCTTGATATAATCCATCTGCTGGAATAAACATATAAGCATAGTCAACAGTTCCTTCGTTTGGTCGAATATATTTTGATGTCTCATCAATCCTGTTTTTAATATCAGACTTAAATTTTTTTTCTAGTGAATCTATTTCTTCTTTCTTGGATGATTCGATCATTTTATTATAGTTATCCAAAGAAAATTTTGCATCAATAGGTATTATGAATTCATTGACTCTGACGATCGCATCGACTGCTTCGCTATTTTTAAAAGAATATTGCATTTCATAAAGTTCTGGAGGAAGCACATTAGCCAAAAGATTCTCTAATTGAATTTCACCAAATATTCCTCTTTGCTTTTGATTACCGAGGATTTTTTCAAGTGTTTTCATTTGATTAGCAAAACTAAGAACTTGATCATTTGTACCCTTTATTTTCTCCAACTCAGCAGTTACTTCTTTAATAACTTTATTTGACTCTTTGAATTGAATAGACATATTTGAGGCAGAAGATTTCGTAAAATCATTCATTTGTTTATTGATTTGGTCAAGCCTATTTTCAATATCCTCCCTACTTTCTTTAGAGTTTTTATCTATTTCTTTCCTAACTTCTTGAATTTGGTTTGTAAGAGAGTCTGAAAAATTTATAAAATCCATCGTTTGAGATGAGCCTTGTTTAAATCTTGATATGTAAACCAAAAACGAAAGGACAAATACTAAAAAAATTAAAATTATTATAACATATTCCATACCAAGGTTATATTTATATAAGGATACTCATAAAACTAATGATATTTTTAAATCTTGTAACTTCAAAAAAAAATAATTATGAACTTTTTATATTTAAATTTTGGTTGATTTATTTTCAATAAACCAATTTAATGCATCTGGATTTTTCAATGAATCAAAATTTACAACTTCCTCAAAATTTTCTCCAGAGAAAATTTTTTTAATTGGTATTTCAAGTTTTTTACCACTTATCGTGTAGGGAATATCAGGAACCGAAAAGATTAAATCTGGAACATGGTGTGGTGAGCACTTTTCACGTATTATTTTTTTGATCAAATCAATTTCTAAATTGACATATGTATTTTTTAAGAATAATATTAATCTTTCTTTTTCACCTTTAATTAAATGAATAATCAGGCTATCTTGAATTTTATCAATCTGATCGAGTAAATTGTATATTTCTGCTGTACCAATTCTTATTCCATTTCGATTCAACGTAGCATCAGATCTTCCATGAATAATTAATCCTTCATTTTTAGTTAGTGTAATCCAATCACCATGGGTCCATACATTTTGGAATTTTGAGAAGTAACTTTTCTCATATATTCTATATTTTAAATCATTCCAAAAATAAATTGGCATTGATGGTAATGGTGCTGTGATGACTAACTCGCCTGGAGAATTAATGAGTGGATTTTTATTTAAATCCCAAATCTCCAAAGAGACCCCAAGCATTTTGCATTGAATTTCGCCAGCATTTACGGACATTTGAGGATGGCCACCAACAAATGCTGAGCAAATATCAGTCCCTCCACTTAATGAAATTATTTGAGCATTTGGCAGAATACTGTTGAGTTTTTTAAACGATATTTTATTAAGAGGTGATCCAGTTGAGCCAATAGTTCTAATTTTTGATAAACCAATTTGTCTAATATTTTTTGAGTTCACCTTGGCTTGTTCACTCAAAAACCTTGCTCCACTACCAAAATGATTTATTTCCGCAGATTTTGCAAATCTCCACAATGTGTTTATATCAGGGTAGGTTGAACTTCCTTGATAAATACAGAGACATCCACCGCATAATAAACTACCTAGTGCATAATTCCACATCATCCATCCAGTAGTAGTATACCAAAAAAAATTGTCACCCACCTTTACATTTTGATGCAATGATAGTGCCTTTAAATGTTCAAGTAATATACCACCCACAGAGTGGGTAATTGCTTTGGGCTTTCCAGTAGTTCCTGATGAATATAAAATCCAAATGGGGTCAGAAAAACTCACAGGTTTAAAAATAATATCATTTATCGAATCTGACTCTTTATTTACAAAATTTTCTAACGATGAATATGCTTTTAAAGTGTCTAAATTCTCTTTAAGACTTTCAACCTTATTTTTATTATTATATATTTTTCCCTTATAAGTATATTTTTCAGTACAAAACAAAATTTTTGGTTTAATTTGAATGAACCTATCTTTTACAGATTCAATACCAAAATCCGTAGAACATGAGGACCAAATTGCACCTAATGAATTTGTTGCTAAAAAAGCAGCTATTGTCTCAGGTGAATTATCACAGTATGCTGCAACCCTATCTCCAATAGAAACTCCATTTTTTATCAAAAAATCTTGAATCACTTTCGTTTTACTTTTTAAATTTCTCCATGATATCTCTATTAATTCAGATGTTTCATTTTTATATTTGATAGCTGGCCTTAAAGATGTCGCCTTACTAAAAAGATACTCTGAATAATTTAGTTTTGCACCCTCAAACCATTTAGATTCATACATTTTTTTATTTTTTGATTCAATGAATGGGGTTATATAATCAGAATGAAGCTTAATTTGAAAAAATTGTAGGATCGATTCCCAGAAAACACCAAGATTATTAATGCTCCATTTGTGCATTTTATCATAGGAATCGAATTTTAATTTTTTTGTTTGATAAAGAAAATTGGTATATCTTCTCCAATTGGATGATAAAATTGATTCCTCTGATGGACTCCACATTGACATAAATTAAATTAATTAGTTAACACAAAATGCTTAAGGCTCCTGGAATAATTGAAATTTTTAATTTATTTTTTGGTAAAAAAAGATATTCTCCATCAATTTGAAAACTAATATATTTATTCTTAGATGTGATGTTTGCAGACTCAACATTATCGAAAACTAATGTTTTTTTACTCTTTATTGAAACCCCAAATAAAATCTTTATCATCAAATAAATTGTATAAAATGAATTTGTTTTTCTTACTGATATAAAATTTAAGAAACCATCGTCAATTTTTGCATCTGGATAAACACTCAAACCATATCCTTGTTCATTTGCATTCACAAACATTAATAGATCAGAATTTATTTTTTTTTTAAATGAATTATTAATTTCTATTTCGATATTTTGAGCTTTATATGAAAATAATGATCTTAAAAATGAAAATAAATATGGAATAAAACCGTGTAAATTCATTTGTTGATATTGTCTAATAAATTCTGCCTCAAGGCCAAAGCCTAAGTTGCTGAGAAAGAAAAAATTATCAATTTTTCCTACATCAATTTTTTTTATGCTTCCTGATATTAATTTTTGTAATGCATCTTTATAGTCACTTGGTATTTTCATGTTATTAGAAACTCCGTTTCCTGATCCAATAGGTATAATTCCAAGTTGAATATTTGTTCCGACTAAAGTCTGTCCAACCATATTTACGGTTCCATCTCCTCCACAGGCAACAACTGCATTGGCTTTTAATTTCATAGCTTTAATCGTAAGATCTTTGATTTGCTTGAAACTTTCGGAGATAAAAATTGTGAATCTATCATCTAAATGCTCAAAAAAATTTATTATTGTTTTCTCTAGTTCTAAAGATTTTTTTCCTGAAGAGGGATTGATTATGAAAAAAAAATGCTTACTCATATTTTAGTTTATTTTGAACAATTCTAGTCATATAGTCTTGTAAAAAGAGTTGGAATTTATATTCCAGTTGCCTCATTTTACTGTTAGGAATATCGATTAAATTATTTTCTAAATCAAAGTCTTGTGAATCATAAAAACCAATTGCTTTGTCACCATTTGTAATCATTATATAATCTTTATCCATAAAAAAATAATTCCCAGCCCCAAAGTAATTGACAACATAAGAGTCATTTGCTGATCCAGATAATAAACTCTGACCCCAACTTCTAAAAGGTTTATTATAATTTATTAAATCTACAATTGTTGGGTAAATATCTAGATGTTGGGATAGCTGATATGATACTCCCTTTAATTTTAAGCTAGGGGAATAAATTATCAACGGGTTTGCAAACCTATTAATCATTTTTTTATAAAAAGGATAATAAGTTTGATTTCCGTGGTCAGCCGTAAAAATAAAGATTGTGTTATTAAACCATTTTTCATTTTTTGCCAATTCAAAAAATTTTCTGACCGAATAATCGGTATATCTTACAGCTTTGTGCATTGGAAGATAACCTTCTTTAAATACATCCACAAATTCATCAGGAATTATGTATGGCTCATGAGAAGTGACAGTAAAAATTGTACTGAGAAATGGCTCAGTTTTTTGATCAATTATTTCCTTGGTAAACCTCAAAAAAGGGAGATCCCAAATACCCCAATAACCATCGTAATCGTTATCGTTATCATATTCGTCCTTCCCATAATAGTTTTGAAATCCAAGAGTTTTTGCAAACCCCAGGAAACCCATGGAGCCATTTGGAGCGCCATGAAAAAATGAAGTTTCATATCCTAATTTATTTGCAACAGAAATAACTGACTCAAGTGGTTGATTTGAGTATGATGAGGAAGTGTATGCAGTCTCAAAAGAGGGGACTCCTGCTAAAATAGCTGGCATGCCATGAATAGATTTTCTACTATTAGCAAAAAAATTTGGGAAAATTAAACTTTCTTTTGCTAGTGAATCCAAAAAAGGAGTATAACTTATAAAATTGTCTATGTTATTTTTTTCATTTAGACTACCCCAGTACTCTCGACCCATACTTTCTAAAATAAAAAGAACAATATTTGGTTTAATTGTATCGTTTTTGGAGTAGTTTTTGAATGGTTTAATTAATTTATCTATTTCATTACTTGAGTATGAAGTTCTGACTTTGAAACTATTTTTTCCAATAGTTCTTATAAGTGTAAATGGAGAGTTTAAAATTATATCTGCCTTTTTGGGATTATTAACTTTTTCCATTGCATGTATCAATGATATCGGTCTTGTACTTTTTTTTAAATCACCCCTAACACCTGCAATACAAATAATCAATATAACCATGAAAATGATAAAAGATTTAACCAAATATTTAAATGACTGATTAGGCTTAATTATTTTGTCATTTACTCTTTTATAGAAATAGATCCAAATACAAGAGAAAGTAAAAAACAAAACCAATAAATGACTGTATTCAATAATAAAATGTAATAATAATATAGTTTTATTTTGTTCGTTTTGGACAACCTCAAGAACTGATGAGTTGATTCTCATCAAGTTAAATCGGTAATATGCAAAATCAATGAAGTTTAATGCTAATCCTGATAGAGCTCCAAAAAAGTAAAAAAAATGAACGAGTTTATTATATCCATTATTAAAAAAATACCTTCCAGGAAAAAATGAAAGCACTATAAAAATACTTAGCAGATATATTATTGCTACTATATCAAATCTAATACCGTAAAAGCTTAGTTTTATAAATTCCACAAATCCACTTAAATTGAAAATATCATTATTGAAATAAACAAACAACCATCGAGATAGCATGTAGGATATAAAAACAAGACTGATTCGATAAAAAAAAACCTTTAAATGGCTTAATGTTGTCATTTTTTAATTTGATGTATAAAGATACAAATGTTAAAAAAACGTAGTAAAATATTACATATATTTGCTCAAATTATAAATCTGTTATTTTGAAAAAAGTATTAGTTTTTTTGACTTTAATTCATGGAATTGCATGTTCAAAAAATGAAGGTCAAAATAATATTGGATCAACTACGATCACAAACAATACTTCAAACAATTCTCAAACTACTTCAACAACTCCCTCAACTCCAAGTTGTGATCCATGTTTAATTTGGTCGGATGAATTCGATGTAGATGGAGCTCCATCTGATGAAAATTGGTTTTTAGAGACTGTACCCCCTAATAATGGAAGTTGGTGGAATCAGGAAGATCAGTATTATACAAATAAAAGAGAAAACTCGATTGTTGAAAATGGTGTTTTAAAAATTATTGCATTGAAAGAGGATTATGAAAATAAAAAATACACATCCGCAAGAATGACGACACAAAATTTGTTTGATTTTACGTACGGTGAAGTTCATGTCAGGGCAAAACTTCCCCAAGGACAAGGCACTTGGCCAGCAATATGGATGCTAGGAGTTGATCACGCAACCCTTGGATGGCCGGAATGTGGCGAAATTGACATAATGGAACACGGAGATAAAGACCCTGGTTTAGTATCATCTGCAGTACATTTACCAAATGCAAATGGTGACCATTATTACGTTAGAGGTGAACAGCAAATAGAAAATGAATCATCTGAGTTCCATGTATACAAAGTTATATGGTCAATCGGTCAATTAGAATTTTTTGTAGATGATGTAAGACATCATCAATTCTCAACAAATTATGATATGCCTTTTTGGAAACCCTTCTTTTTAATATTAAATGTTGCAATGGGAGGTACTTGGACTGATAATAACATTGATCCAGATTTTGAATCAGCTACAATGGAAGTTGATTATGTTAGAGTTTATCAATAACAAAATGAAAAAAATTATACCTTTCTTATCTCTAATTTTTTTGTTTAATAGCTATATTCATTCGCAAAAAAATTATGCTAGTGATGTAGAGAACTTGCTATCAAAAATGACCTTAGATGAAAAGATTGGTCAGATGAACCAATATAATGGTTTTTACGATGCCACTGGTCCTGAACCTCTTGGTGGAGAAAATAGAGATAAGTTTAATAATTTAAAAAAGGGTCAAATAGGCTCAATGTTGAATGTTAGAGGTGCAGAGCAAGTGAGAGCATTTCAAAGGATTGCAGTTGAAGAGACCAGATTAGGAATTCCTTTGATTTTTGGTTTTGATTTGATTCATGGTTATAAAACTATAGCTCCAATCCCTTTAGCTGAATCTGCTAGTTGGGATTTAGAAGAAATTCAAAATTCTGCTTCACTTGGAGCAAAAGAAGCCACTGCTGCTGGTATAAATTGGACATTTGCACCAATGGTTGATATTTCTAGAGATGCCAGATGGGGAAGAGTTATGGAGGGTGCAGGT
>TARA_B100001057_G_scaffold496784_1_pt1 | contig 13966 bp, 14 predicted proteins | sample TARA_B100001057 | Tara Oceans TARA_B100001057 (sample SAMEA2621839) | marine metagenome | biome: marine biome (ENVO:00000447); feature: surface water layer (ENVO:00002042); material: "saline water (ENVO:00002010), including plankton (ENVO:xxxxxxxx)" | depth 5 m
ATGAAAAAATAGAGGACAGAGTTAGAGAATGGGAATCTGTTGACTCTGCAGGATACTCGGTTTCATATATTTCAAATGATGCATTGGAGCTGTATGATTTTACTAAAGGAAGCTCGAAATTATCATCGAATAGACTTAACAATTATATTCAGATTAAATCAAAAAATTACTCATTATCTAACAATGCAAAAATAAATTATACAGGAGGGTTTAGAACTAATTATTGGGATTTCAATAATGAATTTTTTATAAGCCCCAGGATAATAATTGGTTATAAGCCTGATTGGAAAAAAGATTTTGTTTTTTCCGCATCAATTGGATCATATAATCAATCACCTTTTTTTAGAGAAATTAGAGATAAATATGGAAACATCAATGAAAATATTAAATCTCAAAAATCCATTCACTATGTTTTGAGCTCTGATTATCAATTTGAAATGTGGAATAGGCCATTTAAATTTAACTCCGCAATATATTACAAGTACCTATGGGATTTAATTCCATATGAAATAAATAATCTTCAAATTCACTATTTAACAAATGATATTGCTACAGGTTATGCAGCAGGAATTGATATGAAATTATTTGGAGAGTTTGTTCCAGGGGTAGACTCGTGGTTTAGCATGTCAATTTTAAGTACTCAAGAAGATATATTAGGTGATGGTCACGGGTTCATACCAAAACCAACTGATCAAAGATTAAAATGTTCAATCTTTTTTCAAGATTACTTGCCTAGACTTCCAAAATATAAAGTTAATTTAAACTTAAGCTATGGAAGCGGACTACCATTTGGACCAAATAATTCTAGAAGAGACCAACAAACATTAAGAATGCCGTCATATAAAAGAATGGATATTGGTTTCTCTAGAACTATAAAAGAGTCTTCATTTACTTCTTCAAATAAATTTTTTAACTTTTTCAATACAGTTACAATAACTGCTGAAGTTTATAATCTTCTTGGTATAAGGAACACTGGATCATATATATGGATTACAGATTCTTCTAATAACAGATACGCTGTTCCCAATTATTTAACGTCAAGATTATTAAACATAAAGTTGTCAGCTGATTTTTAATTTAATCTAACTTTTTTATTTACCGTTCCATCATCAAAAATCTCAATATAGAAGCCATAACTATTAAAATTTCTACCTAATAGATCAATTCTATTTAATAAAACTTTAGAGCTGTTGTTTTCTAAAATTTTATTATAATAACAATAATTATTTTCTAAAAGATCACTTCTTTGACTTAATAAAACATCTATCATCTTTTCAGTTTGGCAAATGGTAAACATATGCATACATGCGTCGTTAGTATAATCCATAAAATTCATTGTCATATCAATTGTTCCACAACTCTCTTGCGGGAAGTCAGGACAGCCAAATGTAGATGTTGAAATTGCTGGAGTATCATCACAATCATCCCAGTCTGAACATCCTGCATAAAAAGTATGTTCTAAGCCAAAATAGTGACCAATTTCGTGAGTTGCAGTACGTCCTAAGTTATAAGGTGAAGAAGATTCTAAATTTATACCAATATAATTATAATCAATTACTACCCCGTCTAATGATGAATCTGAACCTGGATAAGTAGAAAAACCCAATAAATTTCCTGATAAATTACATATCCAAATATTTAAATATTTTTCTGTATCCCAAGGATCAACACCCCCTTCCGAACTTTTTTTCATTTTATCCTCACTCATATTAAAAAATTGTTGATCAGTGAAGTTTCTTGTTATACCAGATGTTAAATTACCAAAAGGATCTATCTCTGCTAAACAAAATCTTATACCAGAACTACTAGCAACACCAGTAAATACACCGGGTATATTTAAAAAGTCGTTATTTTCAGCATTATAATCATTATTTAAAACTTCTAACTGAGATAAAATATTTTCATCAGAAATATTCTCTGAATTATTATTATAAATAACATGAAAAACAATTGGTACATTAAACTGATCAAATACCTTTGACTTAGATTTAGTATCTATAAAAGGTTCATTATATGAATTTTTAGACTTTAAAATATTTCTGTAAGATTCAGAAGCGCACCTTTCTTGTGAAAAAATTATAGTATGTATTAAAATAAAGAAGAAACACAACCTCATTTTTTAAAAGATTCAAAAACATTTTTTATTAATTCAACACATATATCTAAATGCTTCTTATCAATAACTAGAGGAGGAGCAAATCTAATTATATTACCATGCGTTGGTTTAGCTAAAAGCCCCTTTTCTTTTAACTTCATGCAAATATTCCATGCTGTTTTACTTTCAGATGAATCATTCACTTCAATGGCATTTAATAAACCCTTTCCTCTAACTTCTTTAATTAATGGATTTGAAAAGTTTCTTAGTTTTTTTCTAAAAACTTCACCTAAAATTTGAGAATTTTCACAAAGATTTTCCTCATTAATTACATTTAATGCAGCAATTGCCACTTTACATGCTAATGGATTTCCACCGTAAGTTGAACCATGTTCGCCAGGTTTAATACATAACATAACATCATCGTTTGCCAAAACAGCTGAAACAGGAAAAACACCACCAGACAAAGCTTTACCTAAAATTAAAATGTCAGGCTTAACACCTTCATGATCACATGCTAATAATTTTCCTGTTCTAGCTAGACCAGTTTGAACTTCATCAGCAATAAATAATACATTATAGCGGTTGCAAATTTCCCTAACACCCTTCAAATAACCCTCATCAGGTACAATTACGCCTGCTTCACCTTGAATTGGCTCAACCATAAAAGCGCAAACGTTAGGGTCTTTTAAGGTTTTCTCAAGAATATTTAAATCGTTGTAAGGAATTAAATTATAACCTGGCATATAAGGCCCAAAACCTTTGTAGGAAGAAGGGTCATCAGAGCTAGAAATAGCAGCCAGTGTCCTTCCCCAAAAATTTCCGTTCACAAATATAATTTTTGCTTCATTTTCTGGAATACCCTTTCTCATATAACCCCATTTTCTTGCTAATTTATTTGCTGTTTCGCCCCCTTCAACTCCCGTATTCATTGGCAATACTTTATCATAACCAAAAAAATTAGTCATAAACTTTTCATAGGGACCTAAAACATCATTATGAAAAGCTCTAGATGTTAAGGTTAGCTTAGAAGCTTGAGAGTTTAAAGCTTTAATAATTTTAGGATGACAATGTCCTTGATTGACAGCAGAGTAAGCAGAAAGAAAATCATAATACTTTTTCCCTTCAACATCCCAAACATAAACTCCCTCACCTCTACTTAAAACAACAGGTAAAGGGTGATAATTATGAGCGCCATACTTTAATTCTAAATCTAAATAATCTTGAGTATTCATAAAAAAATAATAGTTTATGTGTAAAGATAACTATTTTTATAGTATGGAACCCATAGTAAGTAAACCCAAAAAAGGTCAAATTATTCAAGATAGAATAGAATCAATGGCATATGGAGGAAAGGGTATTATTAAAATAAACTTAAATGAGGGTCAATATGTTATTTTTATTTCTAATACAATAACTGGACAAATTGTAAAATTTAGAATAATAAAAAAAAAAGAAAAATATGCAGAAGGTAGATTAATTGAAATAATTAAAAAAAGTGAAATTGAAAAAAAAATAAAATATCAAAGTATTTCAGGCGCACCGTATTCGACTTTAGACATCGCATTTCAACAAGAGTTAAAGAAATCACAAGTCATAGATCTTATGAAAAGAATCGGGGGAATAACTGATTCGGAAAAAAAATTAGATAAATTCATAAAATCACCAAGAATTTGGCATTACAGAAACAAAATGGATTATTCTTTTTCATCAATTGGTTTTGACAAAAAAAAAAATAAAGTTATTGATGAATTTTCGCTAGGCTTTAAAAGAATTAACACATGGTGGATTGTCGAAAATTTAGAAAAAGATTCTGGATTATTTGATAAAGAATGGGAAGACTCATTAATGGATATCAAAAAATATTGTATTTCAACAAAACTTCCAGCTTGGAATATTCCTCAAAAAAAAGGATTCTTTAGAAATATCGTTGTAAGAAAAAGTATTAGTGAAGACAAATTACTAATCGAATTGATTACAAGTACTGAAGGATTGAAAAAGTTTAATCCTGATAATTTTGTAAAAAAAATATTATCAATTCACAAAAAAAGAATTGGAGGGATTATACACACAATTAATGATGATATTTCTGATAGAGTGGATTATAAAAAAACAAAATCAAATATTTTATTTGGTAAAAATAAAATTAACGAAACAATTAACGATTTAACTTTTCAAGTTAGTATGAGTAGTTTTTTTCAAACTAACCCAAGAGCTGCTGAAAAACTATATTCACAAGTTTGCAATTATGTTTTTGAAGAAAAAATTAATAATGGCGGCATTATTTTAGATTTATTTTGTGGGACTGGAACAATTACTCAAATAATTGCAAAAAAAAATAAAAAAATAAAAGTTATCGGCGTTGAAATTGTTGAAGAGGCAATAAACAACGCAATAAAAAATGCGAAAAAAAATAATATAAGCAATGTATCTTTTTTTAAAGGAGATATTGGTAAAATAATAGAAGAAAATCCGTCTTTTGAAAATAAAATAGAATGCATTGTAATTGACCCACCAAGATCGGGAGTTGCAAAAAAAAGTTTAAAAAAAATAATAAATCTCAACTCAAAAAGAATTGTATATATCTCATGTGACCCATCCACTCAGGCAAGAGACTATAAATATTTAATTGAAAGTGGCTATCAACTTATTAAATTTTCAATTATTGATCAATTTCCACACACCTATCACATAGAAACTATTGGCTTATTAGAAAAAAAACATTGTATATTTAAATAGATAATGAAAACGATACTTAATAAACAACAAATTGAACACAAAATTCTACGATTAAGTTTTGAAATAATTGAAGGTAATTTAGATACTAAAAGTATTCTACTAATTGGTTTAGAAAAAAATGGATTTGTCATTGCAAAAAAAATTAAAAATTGTATCGAGCAAAAAGCATCATTAAATATTGATGTTGTTAAAATGACTTTAAAAAAAAATAAAGAAAATAAAATTTTCTCAGATAAAATTACAGATGAATACAAAACATTTATCCTAATAGATGACGTGTTAAAATCTGGAAAAACTATAATTCATGCCATAAAAGAACTCTTAAAATTTAACATCGAAAAATTAGAAACCGTTGTTTTGATTAATAGAAAACATAATGTGTTTCCTGTTGGAGTAAATTATGTAGGTTTAGAATTATCAACTACACTGGAAAATCATATTGAAGTTATCCTTGATGATGAAAAAAAAATTGGAGCTTACTTAGGTTAAGCTAATGATTTTAAAAGCCTGAGTAATTTATTTAACTGTTTGTCATCAAAATTTAGATGAGTTACGAATCTTAACATATCTTCACCAAATTTTGAATATAAAATTTCGTTTTGATCAAACTTTTGTAAAACATAATCAATTTTATTTTTAAATATTTTAAAAATAATAATATTAGTTTCGCAAGGCATTACTTCCTCAACATATTTCGAATTTTTTAATGTGTCATAAATAATTTTAGCTTTGTCATGATCTTGAGATAATCTTTTTATATTATTTTCAATAGCAAAAATACCTGCTGCAGCTAAATATCCAATTTGTCTCATCCCCCCTCCTAGTGATTTTCTAACTCTTTTTGCATTATGAATAAATTTTTTAGTGCCTAATAATAGAGATCCAACAGGTGCGCCTAAACCCTTAGATAAACAAATCGATATTGAATCAAAAGCTTTTCCATAATCAACTGGATTTTGATTTTTAGCAACAATTGCATTAAAAAGTCTTGCACCATCTAAATGAATATTTAAATTATTTAATCGACAAAAATTTGATATTTTATTAATTGTTTCTATTTCATAACAACTACCCCCCCCCTTGTTACACGTATTTTCTAAGCAAACTAGTTTTGTTTTTGGGAAATGTGGATCATCTGGATTAATTGAAGATTTAACTTGCTCAACTGAAATTCTACCACGATTTCCGTTCAATAGTTTTACAGAAACCCCTGAATTAGATGCAATACCTCCACCCTCATAGTTATATATATGTGATGAAATATCACATATAAGTTGATCACCAATTTGGGTATGGGATCTAATAGCAATTTGATTTGCCATAGTGCCAGAGGGACAAAACAAAGCAGCTTCAACTTTAAACATATTTGAAATTATATTTTCTAATGTTTTTACAGTTGGGTCTTCTTCCCAAACATCATCGCCAACCTTTGCAGACATCATTTTATTTAACATCTTATTAGATGGGACAGTAAGCGTATCACTTCTTAAATCTATTTTCATTATAATGATTATTAATTTTAGTTAAAATTTGAATATTTGATGAGTTATCACAATCAATTATCACTTTGCTTTTTAGATAAAATTTTTCTCTGTAATTAAAATTATTAAAAAAATCCTCAATTGTTTTAAAACTATTAAAAATAGGTCTGTTATAATTATTTTTAATTAAAAAATTGTATAATTTTTTTGGCTTTTTTTTTAGATAGATTGTTAAACCTAGTTCGTTTAATAAGTCTAGGTTATTAAAGAAACAAGGTGTGCCACCGCCAGTTGCAAAAATAAAATTATTGTTTTGATTAAGTAATTGACTTAAATTATTGTTTTCTATCTCCCTAAAATATGACTCACCATTTTCATGAAATATTTTATTTATTGATTTTTTTTCCCTCTGCTCAATCAATGTATCAAAATCAATGAACGGTAGATTAATTATTGTGGAAAGTTTCCTAGCATAAAATGTTTTTCCACAACCCATATAACCTAATAAAATAATATTCATGATTTAAAAAGGAGAACCCGGTTCTTTAGACATATGATTAAATACAAGTTTATCAACAAATTTGGGAAAAAATTTATTTAATAAAACAGTGAGTTTTCCACTAGTAGTTAAAACTAATGTGTTTTTTCTTTTTTTAATTGCATTAATCATTTCTAACGCAACCTTTTCAGAAGACATCATTTTTTGTTCAGATCTAGGACTTTCCCCCTGTTGAGAACCATCTCCCTGAAGAGCTTTCTTTCTAATATTTGAATTTGTAAAACCAGGACAAATAATTAAAACATGTAATTTATTTTTTATATTTTCTATTCTCAACGACTCTAAAAAGCCTTGCAAAGCAAATTTAGAAGCTGAATAAGCAGTTCTACCAGGTAGCCCTTTATAGCCAGCTATTGACGAAACACCAACGACAGAACCATTTGATTTTAATATATAAGGTAAAGCATACTTAGTGCAGTAAACTGAGCCCCAAAAATTTATAGCCATCACTTTGTTAAAAACAGAGATATCTAAATTCAAAAAAACAGATCTCATTGAAATACCAGCATTATTTACTAAAATGTCTATTTTTCCATATTTTGATATGGTTTCTTCAATCATTTTCTCGCAATCTTTCTCCACTGAAACATCAACTACAATGAAAATAGATTCACCTCCGTTTTGATTAATTTTAAGCGAAATATCTTTTAAAGAATTTTCTGATCTAGCCACTAAAACTACTTTAGCACCTAATTTTGAAAACTCAAATGCACACGACTTACCAATTCCAGATGAGGCACCAGTTATAATGACTACTTTGTTTTCCAAAACTTAAAAATTAATAATTATATTGCAAAATATGAATATATCAGTCATTTCCACTAAAAAAGATGTAAAAGAATTTCATCAATTACCGTTTATAATTAATAAGAATAATAAATATTGGATCCCACACATAAAACAAGAAGTTGAGAACATCTTTAACCCAGATAAAAATTTTTTTCATCAGTATGGAGAAATTGAAAGATTTATTATTCGTAGAAATGGAGAGCCGATTGGTAGAATAGCTGTTTTTTATGACGAACGAAAGTTTAAAAAAGAAGCACAACCAACCGGTGGAGTTGGGTTCTTTGAATGTATTGATGATCAAAAATGTGCTAATCTATTATTCAACAGATCCATTGAATGGTTGAAAAATAAAAATATTTCAGCTATGGATGGGCCAATTAATTTTGGAGAAAGAGATAGATACTGGGGATTATTAATTGATGGTTTTGAAAAACATACAGTTTATGGTCAAAATTATAATCCTAAATACTATAAAAAATTATTCGAAAACTTTGGCTTCAGAAAGTACTTTAATCAACATGTGTATTGTAAAGATTTATCTATACCCTATCCAGAAAAATTTTATGAAAGATCTAACAGAATAACAGGAAGAAAAAAAATTCATTTTAACCATATGGAAAACTATGATTTTGAGAAATATGGAAAATACTTTACAATGATCTATAATGATGCTTGGAAATCTCATCATGGATTTAAAGAAATGAGAACAGAAAAGGCTGTAAAAATGTTTAAAAAAATGAAATCAATAATTGATAAAAAATTAATTTGGTTTGGTTTTTACGAAAAAACACCAGTTTGTTTTTTTATTGGCATTCCTGATCCAAACCAATACTTTAAACTTATTAATGGAGATTTAAATTTATTAGGGAAAATTAAGTTTATGTATTATAAAACAATGAATCCTGCTAAAATTTGCTCAGGCATGGTGTTTGGAGTAATCCCAAAATTTCAAAAACTTGGAATGGAATCTGCGTTGGCCGACATAGTTACAAAAAATATTTCTAAGGCTGGTTATACCCATGTAATGCAAACCTGGATTGGAGACTTTAATCCAAAAATGATTAAGATTTGTGAAAATTTCTTTGGTAGCGATATCCATCAAAAATTAACAACTTACAGATACCTTTTTAATAAAAATGCTACTTTTATTCCACACCCAATAATTTAAATTATTACTCTTAGTATTGTAATTATTTTTTTATTATATATTTGCATTCATTATGACCTGGTAGCTCAGTTGGTAGAGCATCTCCCTTTTAAGGAGAGGGTCCTGGGTTCGAGCCCCAGCCAGGTCACTCTAACTAGCCCAAGTGCTGGAACTGGTAGACAGGCATGGTTGAGGGCCATGTGTCCATTTGGGCGTGCGGGTTCGACTCCCGCCTTGGGCACTCTAAGATAATCACCATTAACATGTTTTACAAAATTGTATATCCAATTGAAAAAATAAGAGGTTTATTTATATTCTGTGAACCTTTTAAAGGACTTCTGTAAACTATTAAATTCTTGTACATAATCATCTTAATATAATTTTTTAATAATTGAAATCCCATTGTGAGAAAAAAAGTTGTTTCCTGTCATAAATTCAGAATTCATAGCATTATTAATATTTCCGTTTTTTATATGATATACTGGTAAAAAAATGTCTTTTGCATGAAATCCATCTTTACTTTCTGAAGTGTTATCATTTCCCCAAATAGTTAATGCTACTCTTTCATTATTCCAAATTACAAATCCACCGCATTTTTTTTCTCCACTTGGCAGCTGATAAAAAACAGCTAAAGTATCCCCTTTTTCAATCATTTTTTCATCAACTTCTAATATTGCTACAGTCATATTTGATCCAGTATTTGTTACATTTAAATCAATTTTTTCTTGACAAAATGCATCAAGTGAGACAGAAAAAAAAATGAAAAACATGAACATCTTTAAAACTTTGAAAAGACAATATCAAAAAAAAACAACAATTGTTAAAAACTATTAGTATTTATTTTTTAAAAAAAAATTATCGATAATAATATTTTGTAGTTTAGATTATGAATACTTTACTACCCATGGAAGTCAAAAATTTACAAGAAATATGTTCTCAGGTAAGAAGAGATATAGTTAGGATGGTTCACGCAGTTAATTCAGGCCACCCAGGCGGATCCTTGGGTTGTGTTGAGTTTTTTGTTTCTCTTTATTTTAAAATAATGAGTCATAGTAAAGAATTTAATATAGATGGTTTAAATGAAGATATTTTCTTTCTCTCAAATGGCCATATTTCTCCAGTATTTTATAGCGTCCTTGCAAGATCAGGTTATTTTCCAACTGAGGAATTAAATACTTTTAGAAAAATAAATAGTAGACTCCAAGGCCACCCTGCAACAAAAGAAGGATTGCCAGGTGTAAGAATTGCAAGTGGATCATTAGGTCAAGCCCTCTCTGTTGCTATCGGGACAGCAACTACAAAGAAATTAAATAAAGACGATAAATTAATTTACTGTCTATGTGGTGATGGAGAAATGCAAGAAGGACAAGTTTGGGAAGCTATTATGTATGCAGGATCAAAAGAAATTGATAATTTAATTTTAACAATTGATGTAAACAAACAACAAATTTGCGGAAGCACTGAGGACATAATGAGTTTAGGAGACTTAAATAAAAAAATATCTACATTCAACTGGGATGTAATTGAAGTCGATAATGGAAATAATATTAAAAGTGTTTGCGATGGTATTATGAATGCAAAATCAAAAACAAAAAATAAAAAACCAGTTTGTATACTAATGCACACTGAAATGGGATATGGAGTTGATTTTATGATGGGGAGTCATAAATGGCATGGAGTGGCACCTAATGATGAAGAATTAGAAAGAGCATTATCTCAAATCAAAGAAACTTTAGGGGACTATTAAGATGGAAAAATTTGAATTAAAAGATACAAGATCAGGATTTGGAGAAGGTTTATTAGAATTAGGGCAAGAAAATCCTGATGTGGTTGCATTATGCGCTGATTTAACTGGCTCTCTTAAAATGGATGCGTTTGAAAAAAAATATCCCGACAGATTTTTCCAAGTTGGTATAGCAGAAGCCAACATGATGGGAATTGCTGCAGGTCTTACAATTGGTGGTAAGATTCCTTTTACTGGAACTTTTGCTAATTTTTCAACAGGTAGAGTTTATGACCAAATTAGACAATCCATTGCTTATTCGAAAAAAAATGTGAAAATATGCGCATCTCATGCTGGAATAACTCTTGGGGAGGACGGAGCAACTCATCAAATATTAGAAGATATTGGATTAATGAAAATGCTCCCAGGCATGACTGTAATTAACACCTGTGATTTCAATCAAACAAAATCTGCAACAAAAGAAATATCAGAGTATTACGGGCCAGTATATTTGAGATTCGGCCGACCAAAGGTTCCGAACTTTACAGATCCAATGAAAAAATTTGAAATTGGAAAAGGGATTCAGTTAAAATCAGGTAGTGACATAAGTTTATTCGCAACAGGGCATATGGTTTGGGAAAGTATTATTGCATGTGAAAATTTAAAGAAAGAAGGTATTAATGTGGATTTAATTAACATAACAACAATTAAACCACTTGACACGGAAATAATTCTTGATTCTGTGAGCAAAACTAAGCTAGTCGTGACCGCAGAAGAACACCAAAAACTAGGTGGATTAGGCGCCAGTATTTCTCAATTGTTGTCTGAAAAATTACCAACTTTTATAGAAATGGTCGCTGTTGATGATTCATTTGGAGAAAGTGGAAAACCAAAAGAACTATTAAAAAAATACAAACTTGACTCAGTTAATATAGAACTGGCTTGTAAAAGAGCCTTGCTTAAAAAGTAATTTTTTTTAATGAACGCCAAAGAAGTATTTTTAAAACATCAATCACAAATTTCAAAAAATCCTATTTGCTTAGAAGTGTCTCATGCTAAAGGAATTTATATTTATGATAAAAAAAATAAAAAATATATAGATCTAGTCGCAGGAGTCTCTGCATGCACACTAGGTCACTCAAACAAAAAAATAAATCAGAGTATAAAAGCACAGCTTGAAAAATATACTCATGTCATGGTTTATGGAGAATTTATTCAAAAACCTCAAGTTAAATTAGCTAAAAAATTAGCTGATAATTTGCCAAAAAAATTAAACTGTTCATATTTCGTTAACTCTGGTACAGAAGCAATTGAAGGAGCAATAAAATTAGCAAAAAGAACAACAAATAAGTCTGAAATAATTTTCTGTAAAAACTCTTATCATGGTAGTACACATGGATCACTGAGCTTCATGGGAAATGAAGAAAGAAAGTCAAACTATAGACCACTACTCCCAGGGGGCAAAATGATAAGATTTAATTCATTATTAGATCTAAAAAGTATTGACAAAAATACAGCTGCAGTAATTATCGAATTAGTTCAAAGTGGGAGTGGATTTAAAGTAGCATCCAAAATTTGGGTCAAAAAAATTAAAGAATTATGTAAAAAATTTGGCGCAATTTTAATTTTTGATGAAATACAAACATGTTATGGAAGAACAGGAAAACTTTTTGGCTTTCAAAAATATAAAATAACACCGGATATAATATGCATAGCAAAAGGAATGGGAGGCGGAATGCCTATAGGTTGTTTTATAAGCTCAAATAAAATAATGAGTAACCTAAAGGAAAAACCAATTTTAGGTCACATAACAACATTTGGAGGCCACCCAATAAATTGCATTGCCTCCTTAAAAACACTAGAAATATTACTTGAGACAAATCTTATTACTGAAATTAATTCTAAAGAAAAATTATTTAGAAAACTTTTAAATCATAAAAAAATAAAAAAAATTAATGGAACAGGCTTAATGCTTGGAGTTGAATTTGAGAATGAAATAATATGTGATAGAGTAATTAAAAAATGTCGTAAAAATGGATTATTAACGTTTTATTTTTTGTTTGAGAAAAATTCTATGAGAATAAGCCCTCCGCTAACAATAACAAAGAAAGAAATTCAAAAATCATGTCAAATAATTATTAATTCCATCAATGAATGTTTATAAAGTTTATTGTAAGTTTACATTAATAATTATTGATTATGTTAATTAAAGCAATCGAGAAATCTCTAAATGAACAAATTTCTGTTGAAGCTAACTCTTCACAATTTTATTTAGCTATGGCATCATGGGCTGAAACAAAAGGCTTTGATGGTGTCACATCCTTCCTTTACAAACACTCGGATGAAGAACGAGAACACATGCTAAAATTAATTAGATACGTAAATGAAAGAGGTGGGCACGCTGTAGTTCCTGAACTAAAAAAGCCACCTAAAGTTTTTGATTGCTTATCTCATATTTTTCAAAATTTACTTGATCACGAAATTATGGTAACTAAGAAAATAAATGAAGTTGTAGATTTATGTCTCAAACATAAAGATTATACTACCCATAACTTTATGCAGTGGTATGTTGCAGAGCAAATTGAAGAAGAGGCTTTAGCTAGAACAATTCTAGATAAATTAAAGTTAATTGGTGACGATAAAGGTGGCTTGTATCTATTTGATAGGGATATTTTAAATATAAAGATTCCAAATAATAATTAATATTTATATGCTAATGTAATCTCCCTTTTTCCAAATGGACCAGGAGGATGCTTTAAATTAAATCCTACTTCTTTCAATTTTCTTTTAACCTCTCCTTTTGCACAAAAAGTAACTAAAAAACCATTTTCCTTTAATAAACTAAAAGATTTTTTAAAATTTGAAGTCATCCACATTTCAGGTTGTGTTCTAGGTGAAAACGCATCATAATAAATTATATCAAATTTTGTCATTGAAAAAAAATCTTGAAATTTAGTTTCATATTTATAAAAATTAAAATTACTTCTTAAAACACTTTTTTTATTAAAAGAACTCAAATGTATTTTATCTAAAATATCAATGTTTAAAATCTTCTTATAATTAATTTTTTCTATTATTTCTTTTGGTAATGGATATGGCTCAATTGCATGATATTCTACATTTTTTTTTTTTGAATTTATAAAGGTTAAAATTAAATTTAAACCTGTACCTAAACCAATTTCTAAAATTTTTATATCATTTTTTTTACAAATTTTAATTCCATTATTTATAAAAATATGTTGAGACTCTTGAACAGCGCCAAATCTTGAATGATAAATTTCATCATTTATATTATTTATTATTGAGTGAGAACCATCAATTGTTTTAATTAATTTTAAATTTCTATTATTTTTCATAATCGTATTTAAATTATTTACTATTTTAAATAATTCAAAATAAATTCAACATGAAAAAAAAAAGTATCATAACTAAG